>ENA-UERK01000116-UERK01000116.1-human-gut-metagenome-genome-assembly--contig:-NODE-116-length-71543-cov-19.028307_pt1 | contig 71543 bp, 53 predicted proteins | sample MGYA00242957_ERZ507957 | MGnify/ENA primary metagenome ERZ507957 (study PRJEB26167, sample SAMN06115538) | human gut metagenome | host: Homo sapiens | place: China:Heilongjiang | collected 2015-11-06...
TGCACAATTGCAAAAGCCCCAGAATCGCCATTACAGCGCTCTGGGGCCTTTATATCTTAAAATCAAAGTGTCAAAGACAGGAAGATAAGCATTATTTTCTGAAATGGGAAATTTTATTTTCACCATAGGTGACGGCTGACATTGATTTATTTCGGATTTTATGTTTATTTTGGCGCTTGGCGCGGGAACTGGGGTGTTACATTCTTGCTAAAGTAATGTAAAAGTGTTTACTTTGCATCAATAATTATTCGGTCCGTTAGCTGCGGGCACACTTAAGTGAAATAAAATATTGAAATTATGGAATTTACAGCCAAACAGCTGGCGAAAGTCCTGAGAGGAACCGTTGACGGGGATTCTGAGGCGAAGGTTACTTCTTTTGCCAAGATTGAACATGGCAAGGCGGGTCAGTTGTGCTTCTTTGCGAATCCTAAATACGAACACTATGTCTATACTTGCAAGGCGAGTATCCTTCTTGTGAACAAGTCTTTCGAGCCTAAGCAGAAGGTGTCATGCACCATGATCAGGGTGGATGATGCATATACTGCAGTAGCGGAGCTCCTCAAGTATGTGACTCTCCAGAAAAGGACTGACAGGAGGCATCGCGGTTTCAGGTCATCATGGTTCCTGACCACCAAATTCGGAAAGAAGGTTTATCTCGGAAGCCATTCCTATGTAGGTCATCATGCTGTAATCGGTGACTATACAAAGATTTATGAGAATGTATATATAGGTGACAATACCAAGATCGGCTCGCATTGCATCATCTATCCTGGAGTGAGCATTTATCCGGGTATGATTATCGGTGACAATGTGATTATCCATTCCAATGCCGTAATCGGCTCTGACGGTTTCGGAAACGCCCCTCAGCCTGACGGAACTTGGGAGAAGATCGAGCATATCGGTAATGTCATCATCGGAAATAATGTCGAAATCGGCGCGTGCACTACCATTGACAGGTCTGAAATGGAATCGACAATCATCGGCAATGGCGTGAAAATCGACAATCTCTGCCAGATTGCGCATAATGTCGTGATAGGGGACAATACCGTTATGGCTGCACAGTGCGGTATCGCGGGTTCGACAAAGATCGGAAAGAACTGTATTTTCGGAGGCCAGGTAGGTATTGCAGGTCATCTCAATATTCCTGACAATACCCAGATTGGAGCCCAGGCCGGCGTAATCAGCAATGTGAAGAAGTCCGGCGAGAAGCTTCTCGGTTCTCCGGCAATCCCGGTAAGCCAGTATCTCAGGAGTTACGCTGTGTTCAAGCAGCAGGGCAAGTAATTCCGGGGAGCCGGTGGACTGTTTTGGAGCCAAAAGAGTCCAAAATGCCGCAACTTTTGGCTAAGTTGCTGAAAATACATATATTTGTGAAATTTTAGACACATATATTTATTGGTAAAGTTCCACATTCGCGGAACAAAATGATTTGTTAATGAAGCAGCTTACACTTATCAATGCCTGTCAATTTCATGGCAAAGGTCTCCACACGGGACGTGTAGCGGAGATGACAGTGAAGCCGGCTCCTGCCGGGACAGGAATTGTATTTCTTAGAAAAGATATTGGTACAGAGGCATTTGTGGCAGCCCTTGCGGAGAATGTTTCCAGCACGGCGAGAAGTACGACCATTTCGTCCGGAGAGGTTTCTGTATCTACTATAGAGCATCTGATGTCAGCATTGACCGGAATGGGCATTGATAATGCCATTGTCGAACTTGACAATGTGGAGGTTCCTATTCTGGACGGAAGCGCCCTTCCTTATGTGAAGGCTTTTGCGGGTAACGTGGTGGAGCAGGATGCCGAGCGCGTATATCTGGATATTCCTGAAGACATTGAACTGAAAGATGAGAAGACCGGTTCGTGGGTGAAGCTTACTCCTGCGGACAAGCCTTCGTTCGAGATAACAGCCGATTTCAATTCTCATGTCCTTGGTGTACAGAAGGCTTCCTGGAATCTTTCTGACAACTATGCTGAGGAGATCGGACCTTGCCGTACATTCGTGTTCTTCCATGAAGTGGAATTCCTGCTTGCCAATAATCTGGTGAAGGGCGGTGACGTGGATAATGCGATTGTCATTGTGGAGCATCCTGTTTCTGACGAGCAGCTTGACAGGGTAGCAAAACTGTTCAACCAGCCAAAACTTGGCGTGAGCGAGAGCGGTTATCTCAGCAATCTTAAACTGCATTTCCCTAATGAGTGTGGCAGACACAAACTGCTGGACATGATAGGCGACATGAGACTGGCCGGAGGCTACCTCAATGCTGCCGTGACAGCTTTCAAGCCTGGCCACACCATCAATACTAATACAGCAAAGGCAGTGCGTGCACTACTTGCCAAATAAAATAAAAGATAGAAGTATGAACAAGATTCATCCATTGGCTTCAGTAAGCCCTAAGGCAATTCTTGGAGATAACATTGAAATCGGACCCTATGCATTCATCGATGATAATGTAGAGATTGGTGATGGTTGCAAGATTTATCCTCATGCTGTGGTTTTCCCTTATGTCAAGATGGGAAAGAACTGCGAGGTCTATCCTGGAGCAGTTGTCGGAGCCGTTCCGCAGGACCTTAAATTTGACGGTGAGATTACTTATGTTGAAATCGGTGACAATGTAACTATCCGTGAATGCGTTACCATTAACCGTGGTACCAAGGCAAGCGGCAAAGGCGTTACCAAGATCGGAAGCAATACTCTCCTCATGTCTTACGTACATGTCGCACATGACTGCGAAGTCGGAAATCATTGTATTCTCGTAAGTTACGTCGGTATTGCCGGTGAGACTCAGGTCTCTGACTGGGCAATTGTCGGCGGTGGCGCAAAGGCTCATCAGTTTACAAGAATCGGCTGCCATGCGATGGTAGGCGGCATGTCCAAAATCAACAAGGACATCCCTCCTTACGTTCTCTGCGGACGTGACCCTATCTGTTATGCAGGTGTCAATATCGTCGGTCTCCGCCGTCGCGGTTTCTCAGCTGACGTGGTAAGAAATATCAAGGATATCTACGATACTATCTACTTCCAGGGATACAATATCACTGACGGTTGCGCAAAGGTTGAGGCAGGCTTCCCTGATTCAGAAGAGAAGGCTACTATCCTTAACTTCATCCGCGCTTCCAAGAGAGGTATCATCAAGGCCAACACCTCTAACGAGAAAGGAGACATTGACTAATATTTCAAAATGGAATCGTCGATATGATTCTGCTTGAAACAGCTTTTTTTCCGCCCGTATCATATTTCGCGGCGATTGCTGAAGAATTTACCCTGTCACCCGGCAGGGTAAATTCTTATATGCCTGCGCATGTGTTCATCGAAGCGTCTGAGAACTATCAGAAGCAGTCCTACAGAAGCCGCTGTAAGATTTATGCGGCAGGTGGAGAGGAAACATTGTCGGTTCCTGTGGTACATGAGGGCGGAACCTGCTCTCTGCCGATAAGGGAGATACGTGTGGATTATTCCCGCCCGTGGCTCACAAGAATGGAAAGGGCTATCGTATCTGCCTATGAATCATCGGCTTATTTCGATTACTACAAGGATGAGCTGTTCGCCATATTGGACTCTCGGACAGATACCCTGCTGGATCTGAACACATCCATTCTCAGGTTTTTCCTTGGCAAAATTGGAATCGCGGCAGAGGTAGGTTTTACGGAGGAATTCACGTCTCGTGATGACGGCCGCTACGGGAAGGACCTGCGCGGCATCATTCATCCGAAACGTCCCAACAACATACTTGAACTGCTGGATCTGAAAAAGCCATACTGGCAGGTTTTTTCTCCCAAGTATGGCTTCAAATCCGATTTGTCCATAATGGACCTCCTTTTCAATGAAGGTCCGGACTCTATTGTTTATCTGAAGAATCTATAGTCTTCTAGAATCTCCATCCCAAGGTCACGACTACATCCCAGAGAGATCTTCTTACCGCGAGTTCAGGTGAAAGGACCCCGTCAATGTAAGTGTCGTAAGGATAGATATACTCCTTAGGCAGGAATGTGTCCCTCACAGCCACGTCGCAGAAGAAAGAATTTTCCGTGCTGTATCCGAGACCGAATGCGAAAGAGTTCTTGAATGCCTTTGGGGTAAGTTTCGTGCCTGCCGCATCGTAGTATCTTTCAGGTGATGTCGTGAGATTGTAACCTGCTCTGACAGCGATGAAAGGAAGAGGCTTCACTTCGATTCCGAGTCGGAAGTTATGGGCGGATCCTGTGAAATCCTTGATGTCTTTGTTTACTCCGTTGAAAGCTGTATTGTCATTGGTCTCAGTCTCTTTGAACTTCATGGTGCTGTAGTTGCAGAGTTCATAGTCGGCACTGATAACTCCCAAATCTGCAAATGTGTATGCGATACCGAAATTGGCGCGGAACGGTGAAACGAGCTTGTATTTGAATTCACCCTTCGGTGACGTCGCTGTCGCATCGAAAGAAGAATTCTCATAGAATGTCTCTCCTGCATGCTGCCAATGCTCGGTGATGAAGTTGGCAGTCGGTGTCTGGATGGCAACGCCGAGTCTGAGTCCTGATACAGGAACCGCGAGGAAACCGAACTTGGCATAGATGCCGGTCCCTTCTGCGCTATATGAATAGCGGTATCTCAGGCTGTTGAAGTATGTAAGCGAAGTTCCACCGGCTCCATTGTCGAATTCGAGTTCGAAATTGTTCGGGTCCACTGCGAACTCCTTGAAGTATTTGTTCATGGAGTAGTCCATAGAGGTTATACCGAGGTTCACTCCGGCAAAGAACCTGTCAGAGAAATTCATTCCGAGGTTCAGGAGGACGTCATATTTGATGCCATGAGCCCTCTTTCCGTAAATCTGGTCGATTGCATCTGCAAGCTGGATGTCATACTGTTTGTTCCCGCTGGCATCATATCCTCTCTCGATGGTCTTCTCTGTAACTCCTACATACTGGTTGTTGAATCCTCCGAATGTGGAGACCATGCCTGACTGCCATCCGGTAATCTGGTTCCATGGGCAATTTACATCATAATATGCTTTCTCGCCGTTCAGCATTGATGAATTCAATCCTTTCATGTTTGTGGCGAGATATCCTGCGTAGCTGGTGGCAGTGTTCCTTCCGCCTGCTGACAGGTCATCAAGATAATTGGCTGAAGCATTGGCAACAAGTCCTAGGGTTATGGCCTTGAGCGCATTTCCGGAATTCGTCTTGATATTCATCGTGAAGCCGAAGTTCGGAACGGAGAATCTTACTTTGCTGTTCTTGTTTTCCATCAGCGACGAGCCGGCCATTCCAGGCATTGCGTCGTATGTCGCTTTAGATGTGATGATGCTGATGTTCGGTGTCAATGTTGCCTGGGAGTAGTTGTTCACCGCGGATCCGGCAGGATTGATGCCGATGGAACCGAGGTCACCTCCGAGAGCAGTGAAGGCATTGCCCATACTGATGGTCCTGGCAGTGCCGTAATAGTTGTTCTCGCTGAAACGCAAAGCGTCTGCTGTCGTCTGGGCATTGGCGCCCGCTGCGATTACTGTGAAAAGCAGTATCGGGATAGTCTTTTTCATTTTATTAATTTTTTTTACTCAGAATGGAAAACTGGTGAATCCCGTTCTTGTGGTTATTGATAATTATACAATACACTTACGCAAGCCCTACGACCTGCAGAGCTTGCGTATGAAAGATTTCTAACGTCTGCGGACGCTTCCGCCTGAAGAGCCTCCGGAGTAGCTTCCGCCTGATGACCTGACAGCGCCTCCGCCGGAATAACCGCCTCCGTATGAGCTGCTTGATGAACTCCTGTAAGAACTTCCGCTGTTATAAGATGAGGAACTTCTGTATGAGCTTCCGCTGTTGTAGGACGACGAGCTTCTGTAAGAACTGCCGTTGTTGTAGGACGATGAGCTCCTGTAAGATGAACTGCTCGAAGAACTGCGGTATGACGAGCCGGAAGATGAACCGGAACTTCTGTATGAAGAACCTGATGAACTTCCCCTGTAAGCGGAGCCTGTAGAACCGCCTCTATATGCGGTGCCTGCGGACTGTCCAGTGCTGTATGACTGGCGGACCGAACTGCCGACTGACTGGCTTCCTGCAGGTCTGCGATAGACACTTGAAGATGCCGGACGGCTTACGGACGGCCTGCTGGCAGTCGCTCCTGACATTGAACTTCCATATGATCTGGAAACGGTGGTCACGGAGTTCCTTACGGCTGACGAAGAACTGCTGCGGACTGCTGAACCTGAACCGGTCCTGTTCTGTGAAACATTTATTCCAGGTCTTGCTGAGACGCTTCCTGAGTTCTGTCTTACAGCCGACGCGGAAGTGCGCCTTACGGCTGATGGTGCTGATGTCGAACCTGACATGCCGCTGCTTCTGGTCACGCCTGACGTGGATGTTCTTCTGGCAGATGCGACTGAAGTTCCGTTGTTTCTTCTGACAGTCGAAGTCGTGACTCCCATTCCGTCGCTCCTTCTTATGGTGCCGTTGTTCTGGCGGGTGGTTTCGGTATAAGTCCTGTTTCCGTAATACCATCCGTTGCCGCCCCTGTCGAAGTAGCCGTAGTCCCAGTGGTGGTGATGGTGATGGTGGTACATCGGAGGGCACCAAGGGTCATAGTACCATCTGTTGTAATACCACGGGTCATAATACCCCCAATAGTATCCGGGTCGTCCCCAATACCATGAACTGTAATACCACGGGTCGTTCCAGTACCATGCGTCCCACCATATTGAAGAAGAGTAATACCACGGATTAGCGCCCCAGTACCATGATGAGCCATAGTAAGGATAACGCCATGAATCCCAGTAGTAACCGGGCCAATATGAGGATGCGAATCCGGCCGCAAACCCGTCGGCATATCCCTGAGGATACAGTGAGTAGCCGTTGTTGTTTGTGATCGTCACGGAAGTGCCCCCCTGCGTCTTGCCGAGATTCAGGGTAGTGGACATGTTCTCAGGAATGAAAAGCGTGTCGGTCTGTCCTGCCTTCAGGAAAACACTGGAGTTTTCAGTTTCTTTTACAAGGTCATTGACCTTGCTGCGGGAAGCTAGAGCGGCAGCCCTGCTTGCCGAATTATCGGGATGGCTGTAAATGCCGTCCTGATATGTCTGAGTTCCGGAGTATCTGGCTGCCGGACCGCACGCTGACAGAATTATCAGCATACTTGTCAGAGTCAAGATGTTCGTTTTCATAATCGGACCTCCTATATTGTTAAAAAGTTTGTATCTTTGTGCACTGCTGGTGCAAACATGCATCCAGTTGCAATTTTCGTACCTGCATTCTTAAATGCATTCCGTGCATCAACATTGCAAGTTAGTGAAAATTACATTCAAATACAATTTATTACGGTGGCTTGGCACCCGATTAGTAAAATAGACACCGTGCCGGAACCAGGCAGCCCGGTACGAAGAATACGTAGTAACAGAGATGGCAGATCAGATAACCAAGAGGTCAGTTAATTACTCACAGTGGTATAACGACCTGGTAGTCAAGGCAGACCTCGCAGAACAGTCTCCGGTTAGGGGATGTATGGTCATCAAACCTTATGGATATGCAATTTGGGAAAAGATGCAGCATGTCCTCGACGCAAAATTCAAGGAGACCGGTGCGGTCAATGCTTATTTCCCGCTTTTCATTCCGAAGTCTTTCTTCAGCCGTGAGGCAGAGCATGTTGCAGGATTCGCGAAGGAGTGTGCGGTGGTGACACACCATCGTCTCATGAACGATCCTGACGGTAACGGCGTCGTGGTGGATCCGTCATCTAAACTGGAAGAGGAACTCATCGTGAGACCTACTTCGGAGACCATTATCTGGAGCACCTACAAGAACTGGATCAAGTCTTGGAGAGATCTTCCTATCATGTGCAACCAGTGGGCCAATGTCGTAAGATGGGAGATGCGTACCCGTCTGTTCCTCCGTACCGCAGAGTTCCTGTGGCAGGAAGGCCATACCGCCCATGCCACATCTCAGGAGGCTCAGGCAGAGGCCGAGAAGATGGTTCATGTATATGCTGATTTCGCAAGGAACTACATGGCATTGCCGGTTATCGTAGGCCACAAGAGCCCTAACGAGAGATTCGCCGGAGCGCTTGATACTCTTACCATCGAGGCTATGATGCAGGACGGAAAGGCCCTCCAGTCAGGTACCTCTCATTTCCTTGGACAGAACTTTGCGAAGTCATTCGACGTAAAATATACCGACAACGAAGGCCAGCAGCAGTACGTATGGGCTACTTCGTGGGGCGTTTCTACCCGTCTCATGGGAGCATTGATCATGGCGCACGGCGATGACAACGGTCTTGTACTCCCTCCGGCTCTTGCACCTATCGAGGTCGTTATGGTTCCGATTTACAAGACAGCCGAGGAGCATGCAGCCATCCTCGAGAAGATGAATCAGATCAAGTCAGCCCTCCAGGCAGCCGGACATACTGCCAAGATCGATGACAGAGACACTCTCAGACCAGGATTCAAGTTCGCCGAGTGGGAGTTGAAGGGTGTTCCTGTAAGACTTGCCATCGGTGCACGTGACCTTCAGAATGACACTGTCGAGGTTCACCGCCGTGACACTTTGGAGAAGAACACAGTCTCACTTGAAGGCATTGACAAATATATTGAGGAGCTTCTCGCTGATATCCAGAAGAATATCTACCAGAAGGCTGTCGACTTCCGTGAGAGCCGCATCGAGAAATGCGATTCTTGGGAGGAGTTCAAGGAGAAGATCACTCAGGGCAAATTCCTTCTCTGCCATTGGGACGGCACTGCCGAGACCGAGCAGAAGATCAAGGATGAGACGAAGGCTACTATCCGCTGCATCCCTGTGGACAGTGTCGTTTGCAAGGAGGAAGGTGTGGATATCTATTCCGGAAAGCCTTCACACGAGAGAGTCGTGTTCGCGATTGCTTACTAATCCCGAACCGCGTACGGCTCCGCACTTCTTTTGTTAATTCCAGGAGTCCATCTCCTGCTTTAAAGTCAATGAAAATAATGAAAAGAGTTATTCTTTGCCTGTCGGCATTGATGTTCACATTCATGTCGGCATCAGCACAGGACATTACCGATGCACAGAAAGCCGCTGAAGAGGCTGCAAGGGCAATTGCCGGTGCGCCACAGGCTGAGGTTAAGGTGCCCAGACCGAAATATTGGACCAATTCACTTCTGACTAAGATTGACTTTGGCCAGACCAACCTTACGAACTGGGCGGCCGGTGGCTACAACAGCGTGACTCTCAAGTCTTTCATTGATGCTACGGCAAACTATAAGAAGGAAGAACTTTTCTTCAATAATCGTCTCCAGCTGGATTACGGCTTCCTCTATTCGGAGGACAAGCCGTTCATCCAGAAGAGTGATGACCGTATCTATTATGAGGGCAAGTTCGGTTACAAGGCAACCCAGAGGCTGAATTATTCTGCACAGTTCAGCTTCAAGTCGCAGTTCTCCAACAGCTACAATTATCCGACTCCGTCGAAGCCGACCGGTGCGGATGAAGACTGGCAGCCGGGAAAGAGTGACTGGAAGGCAAGCCGCAAACATAAATCCGGTTTTATGTCGCCTGCCTACACGAACTTGGCGCTCGGTATTGACTGGGTTCCTACCAAGTGGCTGACCATAAACATTGCGCCTATAACGGGCGGTTTTGTCGTGGTGACAGACGAGGCTCTGCGAACCTCATATAGTATGGAACTCAAGAAGGAGTATCACAAGTATTCCGAAATGACATCGGATCAGGTTTCCAATCTGACCGGTTCGGAAAAGACCGCGTATGAGAACTTTGTCAATGCCAAAGCTGACGGCTCCGCTTATCGTCCTGCAAGATTCGAGCTTGGTGCCCAGATCAAGATAGATGGAAAACTCCAGATCAATGACAATTTCAAATATACTTCACAGTTGGTACTCTTCTCTGACTATCTGGACAATCCGCAGAACATTCGTGTGAACTGGGATAACAGATTCGACTGGAAGATAGCTAAGTATTTCTCATTGACAGTGACGACAAACCTCATATATGATGACAAGGTGCTGGTCAAGACAGACAAGACTCTGAAGAAATATCCTAATGGACGCAAGATGTTGCAGTTCAAGGAGTCCCTGGCTTTCGGCTTCTCATATACGATTGCTTCAAGGAAAAGATAGATATGCATAGAGCATTTGACAAGATTTTGAGGGGGCTGCTTCCTGAAGGGGAAACAGCCCTTCTTGCTGTGAGCGGAGGAGTGGACTCGATGTGCATGGCGGAACTCTTCCGCTCGAGCATGCTGCATCCGCGTTTTGCAGTGGCCCATTGCAATTTCCATCTGCGCGGCGATGACAGCGATTCAGACGCTTCATTGGTAAGGCAATGGGCCGAGGATGCCGGCGTGCCGTTCCATCAGGCGGATTTCGATACGGAAGAGTATGCGGCCTCTCATTCCATGAGCATCGAGATGGCTGCCAGGGAGTTGCGTTATGACTGGTTCGCCCGGCTCTGCAAGGACCAAGGATATTATGGCGTTTCTGTCGCCCATAATGCCAATGACAATGCGGAGACATTGATACTGAATCTTTTACGCGGAACGGGCCTCCGCGGCATTTCCGGGATGAAGGAGATGTCCGAGGTGGCAGTAAGCAGTGATGGGCTCGCAGGAGTGAGGCTGATCCGTCCGTTGCTCGGCTTTACCCGTGAACAGATTACCGGCTTTGCACGTCAGGCGTCATTGACCTGGCACGAGGACTTCACCAACGCTGAAACCGTCTATAAAAGGAACAAGATCCGCAACCTGGTTTTCCCGCTTTTCGAGAGCATCAACCCGTCGTTTCTGCGGACCTTCTCCCGCGAAATGGGCACCTTCGCCCAGGAAAATGCTATCGCGGACGACTATTTCAATGCTGCCGCGGCCAAGGTCAATGCCAGTCCGCTGCCAGGAGAGTTTTTACGTGTCAATGTCAGCCTGCTCAGGCAGGATGCGCATTGGGAATATGTCCTGTACCGGCTTCTGGAGCCGTTCGGATTCCGGGACCGTCAGCTTGATCCGATAATCCGTCTTGTCCGTGACGGGGAAATCTTCTCTGGCCGTGAGTTTGTAAGCCAGGACTACAGGATTGTAACTACTGATAATCATATAGTTGTGAAGAAGAAAACTACATCTTTCGAGCTGCCTTTCCAGACATTGGGCAAGATCCGGGAGAACGACGTGTGTGCTGTCGTTCCCGGTCTGGGAACGTATGAATTTGCTTCGCTCAAGGTCAATGTCAGAGTGGAAAACATTGACCTTGATGGTGTCGGTCGTGTCAGGGAACTGGCTGCAGCAGGCGCCTTCTCGGCTGACAGTGCAGCATTGACCTTTCCCTTCCTTTTGCGGAATTGGCGCAACGGCGATTGGATGAGGCCGATAGGCACGAAGGGGCGTAAGAAATTGAGCGACTTGTTTAAGGATATGAAACTCAGCATTGACGAGAAGGCTGAGGCTCTGGTCATTGTCGCTCCGCATCTGAACAAGGGGTATGATGAAACGAAAGATGCCGGAGAACATGTCGCTGGTGTTTGCGGCTATGCTTCCGGCAGGTTTTATTGCAGGACCGATGAGGCTGTGAAGGCTTCACCGACCACCGATTCTGTTGTAGTTATTGAACGGTAACTACGTAAGGCATTCTGGCATAAATCTTTTCGGATGAATTCCAGTTCCAGTTTCTGTAGGCTTTCTCGATGGACTCGAAAGGAGTGTTTGCGAGGACGCTTGTGGAGCCTGTCAATGTCTCCATCAGCATTTCGACGAGTGTCTGAGGCTTAGGGTAGCATGTGATGCCCCAGTTGCCGAGTTCTGCGTCTCCTGCTGCGATGGCAGTGTATCTTACTGCATCCGAGAGAGTTCCGATCTCATCGACAAGTCCAATCTTGATGGCGTCTGAACCAGTCCATACTCGGCCCTGGGCGATGTTATCGACTGCTTCCGTGGTCATGTCTCTGCCTTCGGAAACGTTCTTCAGGAATGCGTCATAGATGTTGTTGACTGATTTCTGCATGTATGCGGTTTCCTGTGCGTCGAGCGGTCTCATCATGGAGAACATGTCGCTGTGGCGGCTTGAACCGACTGGAGTAACATTGACATTGAGCACGTTCTTTACGGTCTTGCTGACGTCAGGAATCATGCTGAAGACGCCGATGGAACCTGTCAATGTCGATGCGTCTGAGAAAATCTTGTCGCAACTGTTTGATATCCAGTATCCTCCTGATGCTGCGTAGTCACCGTAAGATGCGATGACCGGCTTCACTTTGCGGAGAAGGTCGATTTCATTCTTGATTTTTTCTGAGGCGAGGACGCTTCCGCCTGGGGAGGCTACTCTGAGGACAACGGCCTTGATGTTGTCGTCGTTTCTGACGTCAGCCAGGATGGATGCGAAACGGTCGCCTGCAACATTCTGTTTTCCGTTGCCGTCGATGATTTCACCTTCTGCAAAGACGATGGCGATGTTTTTCTTGCCCGGTGTCGTTGGCTGGGCGGTCTTTACCGTGAAGTAATCTGTAAACGGTATCATATTGACATCCTTGTAGTTATCTTCTACTGCCAGTGCTGTGAGCCTGTCGCGGAGGTCTTCTTTTGTGAGGAGTTCATCTACGAGGGATGCGTTCAGGAAATCTTCCGGCGAGCAAAGTTCGAGGTTGTCGATGAGGGCGTTGAGTCTGTCCTTTGTGATGCCTCTGCTTTCGCAGATCTTGTCTGCGATGTTGTTCCAGATGGAGTTTATCATTACCTGGTTCTGCTCGAGGTTCTCGTCGCTTGGCTTGTTCTTTATATACATCTCGCCGGCTGACTTGTATTTTCCGTGGCGGATGAGCTGGACATTGACTCCGAACTTGTCGAGAAGGTCTTTCAGGAATATGAGCTGTGTGCCGACTCCTGTCATCATGCTGCTGCCGCCTGAGTATTTGCCCATGTATATTTTGTCTGCAGCTGAAGCGAGGTAGTATGCTCCGGTGGTCGGATTTTCAATGTATGCTACTACTGCTTTTCCGCATTTCCTGAAGTCTGAGATGGCCTGGCGGAGTTCTTCTATCTGTGCGAGGCCGCCCTGGAGTCCTTCCGGACGGAGGAATATGTATTGGACTGAAGGGTCTGCAGCTGCTGCTTCAATGCTTCTGACTGCGTCCCAGAGTCCTGTAGGTGTTGTCTCGTCTCCCTGCAGGCGTGACATCGGGTTTGCTTCCTGTGTCTGTTCTGTCAATGAAATCTTGCTGAGGTTCATGTCGAGTACTCCTGAGCGTGGAAGAACCGGGGTGCTGCTTCCCAATGAAGCCAGGGCTCCGACGAAGCCGAAGAATAGGAATGAACCGATGATTCCCATTATGAAAAGGCCGCAGATTACGGCCAATGTCATTTTGATAAAGTCTTTCATGCTATCAAAATATTTTGTTTGTAAATGTTCTGTTTCGTGGCGCAGGATGCATGGTCTGCATTGGCCTCCGCCTCTATACAAAGGTAAAAAATAGTATTGATTATCACTATATTTATTCCTAATTTTGTAGATTATTAGTAACATGAAAGAAATAAGTTGCCTCAGATTAGGAGAAGATTTTCGAGGATAGATCTTTTTTCGAAGAAGGAGTGTACTGGACGTACACGACTGATGAGAAAAAAGATATAGACCGAAAAGATTCCTTAAGATGATGCAGGTTATTTCTTGAAGGTTACTTAACAAAGATGTAACTATCGCAAGATTGCAATTTTAAGATATGGCACAAAAACCGTCTATACCTAAGGGAACAAGGGACTTCGGCCAGGAAGAGATGGCCGCAAGGAATTATATTTTCGACACAATCCGTTCTGTTTACAGGACCTATGGTTATGTTCAGATAGAGACTCCTGCGATGGAGAATCTTTCTACTCTTCTTGGAAAATATGGCGATGAGGGGGATAAATTGCTCTTCAAGGTCTTGAACAGCGGTGATGCGTTCAAGGGCATTGACTTTGACAATTATAAGAACGAGGACGGCAGCATTGACAGTAACAAGCTTGCCATGTCTGTGTGCGAGAAGGGGTTGCGCTACGATTTGACCGTGCCTTTCGCGAGGTACGTGGTCCAGCATCAGAATGAGATTGCGTTCCCGTTCAGGCGTTTCCAGATTCAGCCGGTCTGGCGTGCGGACAGGCCGCAGAAGGGTCGCTATCGCGAGTTCTATCAATGTGATGCTGACGTTATTGGCAGCAAGTCTCAGCTCAATGAACTTGAGCTTGTCCAGATTGTGGATACTGTTTTCACCAAGTTCGGAATCAATGTTGCCATAAAGATCAATAACCGTAAGGTGCTTACCGGTCTCGCTGAGATTTGCGGTTATCCTGACAAGGTTACTGATATTACTGTTGCCATTGACAAACTGGATAAGATTGGTCTTGAGGCGGTTGAGGCTGAGATGCGTGAGAAGGGTCTGGATGACAGGGCGGTAGCCGTTATCGAGCCTGTTCTCTTGCTTCAGGGTGAGACTGCGGAGAAGATTGAAGTCATGAGGCGTCTGATGAAAGGGGAGTCTGCTTCCGGTATTGTTTCGGAGGAGGGTCTCAGGGGTCTTGACGAGCTTGCCGAGTTGTTCGGTTTCATTGACAATGCCGGTGTTTCCCAGAAGGTGGAGATGGATCTTTCGCTTGCCCGCGGTCTGAATTATTATACGGGTGCGATTTTCGAGGTCAAGGCTCTGGATTTTGCTATCGGAAGTATCTGTGGCGGTGGCCGTTATGATAATCTTACCGGTATTTTCGGTCTGCCTGGCATGTCCGGTGTCGGCATTTCTTTCGGTGCTGACCGTATTTATGATGTCCTCAAGGGTCTGGACAAGTTCCCTAAGGGTCTTGCCGGTTCTGCTTCAGTGCTTTTTGCCAATATGGATGCTTCAGTGCTTCCGTATATCGTTCCTGTCGTGAAGAGTTTGCGTGATGCTGGTGTCTCTTGCGAGATTTATCCTGACCAAAGCAAGCTGAAGAAGCAGTTTGACTATGCTGACAAGAAGGGTATTCCTTTTGTTTCGATCAATGGTGGGGATGAGGCTGTCGCCGGAAAGGTCAATGTCAAGAATCTTGCTACCGGTGACCAGCGTTCGTTCTCTAAGGAGGATATTACAGGCCTTGTCAATTTCGTGTCTTTGTGATGAATATTACTAATTAATTCTTATAAAATGTTGCCGTCATCGTTATTGCGATGGCGGCTTGTTCGTGATTTATGGCAAACAAGTTAAAGGTTTCCGGCAATATGGTATGGGGATTCGCTGCAGGAATCATTACCGGTGTCACTTATGGTCTCAATCCTCTTTTTGCGAAACCTCTTCTGCAGATGGGTGTTTCGGTAGATTCAATGCTTTCCTTCCGTTATCTTGTAGCGTGTCTGATTCTCGGTGTTTGGCTGCTTCTGAGGAAGGAAACTTTCAAGGTCAACAGGCCTCAGTTTTTCCGTTTGTGTATTCTGGGTGTCCTTTTTGCGCTGAGCAGTATGTTGCTGTTCCTTTCCTATAAGTATATCCCTGCCGGTCTTGCCACGACCATTGTTTTCCTTTATCCGGTTCTTGTGGCTTTCATCATGGTTTTCCTCAAGGTTTATCCTACGTGGCAGGTCTGGGTGTCTATTTTTCTGACTTTCGTCGGTGTTGTGATTCTCAGCCGCCCTTCCGGCAATGTTTCTCTCAATGCCGTGGGTCTTCTTCTTGCCGGTGGTTCTGCATTGGCCTATGCCCTTTATCTTGTAGTGGTGAACCGGAGCCGTCGTCTCCGTACCGTTTCCAATCATCTCTTGACTTTCTATGCGCTTCTTATCGGTTCCTTGGTGTTCCTTCTGCATAATCTCATTGGCGGCGGCGGTCTTATGACCGGTATTCACGGCTGGTATTGCTGGTTCAATATCATCGGTCTTGCCATTTTCCCGACTCTTGTTTCGCTGCTGACTCTTGCCATCGCGACTCGTATCATCGGTGCGACCCGCACCTCTGTTCTAGGTGTGTTCGAGCCTGTGACCGCGATCGCCGTCGGCACAATCTTCTTTGGAGAGTCGCTTACTGTCAATGTCATTGTGGGCGTTGTCATTACTCTGGTTGCCGTGACGTTCATGGTCCTGACCGGCAAGAAGTAGTAGGTTCTGCATTCTATGGACTACATGTTTTTATGGGTTTTAGGGGGATTATTCAAACTTTTTTGTAAAAAATGTTAAAAAAGTTTGCAGATTAGAAAATAATGCGTACCTTTGTAATCCAATCAAATCGCGGGGTAGAGCAGTTGGTAGCTCGTCGGGCTCATAACCCGGAGGCCGGAGGTTCGAGTCCTTCCCCCGCTACCAAGAAAACGGATGTTGAGAAATCAGCATCCGCTTTCTTTTCGTATGTGCGCGGGGCCGGGGAATAGTCTGTTTGTGATTCTTGAAAATAATTGTATATTCGCAATACATTATTTAGGTAGTGTATGACAAATAAAAGCAGGCATCCTTTCCCTAAAAGGGGTGCCTGCTTCTACTTGTTGCCTTTCTTATTCACACAACCTTGCAAAGGTAAATAAATATTTTTGATCAACAATCATTCCCCGTTGTTTTGCTGCAAGCGTCTCCGCGGTTAAGTGTTGGCTGGACTATTGTTATCTTGTAAGCGTTTCCGTAGTCGCTCCTACTGTCGGGACGGTGCCACATCGGTTTTTGCAATGGTTTGATTTTTAGGAAGTTATGAAATCTGGTGTGGATTAGTGGCCAAAAAATCCTCGGAAATCCACGCTTAAAATAAATGATGTTTGATTATCAATGTGTTACAAGGATGGCCGTGGCGTCGTCCCGCCTGCCGGAATTCGTCCCATTCAGATGCCGCATCGTTGGAAAACGGTGTAAGAAAACGTCATTTTTTGCACCGTTTTGAAAAATTTGAACAAACGGGGTAAAATCAGGCCGTTTTTTACCCCGTTTTGTTCTCTGCTCGGCTACGGAATGATCACTTACACCAGTAATAATCCTTTAATCCGCGTCATCCCGAATCAGTAAGTCACTCCAGTCTACCGGAACTGGACCATCACAAATGCCGGCTATGGCATCTTTTCCGCGTGCTAACCGCTTGAATATTCCGCAAAATGTTTATTTTTGTAGGATGTATCGTGTCGCTGGCAGGAATTGCCGGCCTAGAAACGATAGGACGAAATAACAGATGAAAAAAGGAATTTTATTCTTGGCCGCATTGATGAGTGCGGCAATGGCCTATGGGCAGAATCCGGAATATCTGCCGGAATGGAAGGAAGGTTATCTGGACATCCACACAATCGCTACCGGACGTGGCGATGCGGCGTTGATAATCATGCCGGACGGAACTACTATGATGATTGATGCTGGAGACAATGCCAAGGCAAAAGATACTCAGCACCCTGATGCAACCAAGAAACCGGGCGAATGGCAGGCGATATATATAAAGCATTTCCTGAAACAGCTGCCGGATAAGGAAAACCTTGATTATGCGATGGTTACGCATCTTCACAATGATCATATCGGAACTATAAAGGATGCTCTGCCGGGGACACACGGATACGATTTGTCAGGAATGACATTGGTAGGAGAAAAAATCCACTTCAATAAATTCGTTGACAGGGCATATCCTGAATATGATTTTCCGTCAAAACAGAAGGTGCTCAATGCCGACAAGGGCTTCATGCCACATTACATTAACTTCGTGAACTATATTGCGCAGCACGGAACAGTCGCAGAAAAATTCCAGGTCGGAAGCAGGAAACAGTTCACGATGGTCCATAATCCTAAACCATACGCCAAGGAATTTGAAATCAGGAACTTGGCAGCCAATGGGGAAGTGTGGACAGGACGGGGAACCAAGTCCGAGAAAATGTATAGCGGAGACACGGGACTCTTCGACGAAAACATGAACTCCTGCGCGATCAGACTGCGTTACGGAAAATTCTCGTACTACAATGGCGGAGATCTCTCGGGAGGTAACTGGCCGATTTACAAGTCACAGGAAAGAGACTTCGAGACTCCGGTGGCCAAGGTCTGCGGAAAGGTGACGGTTATGAAGGCGAACCACCACGGATATTTCGACACCTGCAACGCGTTCTTCCTCCAGACATTGTCCCCACAGGTCATTATCATTGACGCACGTAGCGAGAATCACCCGGTCGTATCCACGATGACAAGAATCTGCGACCCGCAGGTGTGGAGAGGCGACAGAGACTATTACATTACAGTGAACCAGTCGAGGAAGAAACTCGGAGATGAACTGTGGAGCAAGTTCAAGCCGTGGGGCCATATCGTCGTGAGAGTCTATCCGGGCGGAAACAGCTACCAGATGTTTGTTCTCGACGCGGACAGTACAGACTACCACGTGATATACAAGTCTGACGTAGTGAACCTCTGACAATCGGCAGGGGCACAGTTCTGAAGGCTCTGATGTCTGCAAGTTACGGAAGACCACCGGACATCGTGAACACTACGGGTCTGAAACCACTGAGTTCGGATGGTACCTCTGGCAATCAGGCCGGAACAACAGCCCTAACCGACTGGCATTGAATACACAAACACTTTATAGATTATATGAAAAACATTACCAAAATGCTATTGACATTGGCATCAGCCGCTGCCGTAACATCATGCGGCAATGGAAGCAAGTCAGCGGACGAGAACTTCAAGTATCTCATCGATGAATTTGCAGACGTGAAAATTATGCGTTACCAGATTCCTGGATGGGAAAAGCTGTCGCTCCAGCAGAAAGAATACATCTATCATCTGAGCGAGGCTGCAAAGTACGGCTGGGACATCTACTGGGGCCAGAACTGCAAAGAAAACCTGGCAGTCCGCAAAGTCCTCCAGAACATCGTGGAATGCTACGAAGGTGACAGGACCACCAAGGAGTTCGGACAGCTGATGACATATATCAAGCGCGTGTTCTTCAGCAGCGGTATCCATCACCACTACGGAGAAGAGAAATTCTTCCCTGAGTGCAGCCAGGAATACTTCCGCGCCATCATGGAAGCGGTAGGCGAGGGCGAAAAATGTGGGGCCATCCTTCCTGTGATTTATTCTCCGGACCTCTATCCGTACAGACGCTCATCGGCAAGCGAGGGCGATATCGTGGCACTTTCTTCAGTCAATTTCTACGAAGGAGTGACCAGAGACGAAGTCGAAAAATACTACGCAGGTATCATTGACCCGAACGACCCTAGACCTATTTCCTATGGGCTCAACACGAAGGTTGTGAAGGGCGCAGACGGCGTTATCCGCGAGGAAGCATGGAAAGTCGGCGGCATCTACGGCCCGGCATTGGAGAAGATTTGCGAGGAACTCGAGAAAGCAAAGGCCGTGGCTGAGAATGAGACTCAGAAGAAGGAAATATCTGAGCTTCAGGAATATTACAGGACCGGCGACTTGAAACTTTGGGACCAGTATAACATCACTTGGGTCAATGATACCCTCGGCATCGTGGACTTCACCAATGGTTTCGTGGAGGACTACAACGACCCTCTCGGAAGAAAAGCTTACTGGGAGTCTGTTGTCAATGTCAAAGATTCCGCAGCTTCAGCCCGTACCGAAGTGCTGAGCTCGAACGCGCAGTGGTTCGAGGACAATGCCCCTATCGACCCTCGTTTCAAGAAGAAGAGCGTGAAGGGTGTTTCCGCTAAAGTCATTGACGTGACCTGCCTCGGTGGCGGCTGCTACCCTGCAACTCCTATCGGAATCAACCTCCCGAATGCTGACTGGATCCGCAAGGAGCACGGCTCGAAGTCTGTGACAATTGCCAATATTACCCACGCCTATGACGCTGCAGCCAACGAGTCGCCTAAGTCAGTGCTCGAGGAATTCGCATACTCAGATGAGGAAAAGTCAATGATGAAGAAGTATGGCGCGTATGCCGACGAGATTCACACAGACCTTCATGAGTGCCTCGGACATGGTTCAGGACAGCTTCTTCCGGGCGTGTCAACTTCAGCGATGGGCGAGTACGCTTCTGCCCTCGAGGAAGCCAGAGCAGACCTCTTTGGACTCTATTATATCGCTGATCCTAAGCTCGTTGAACTTGGTATCATTTCAGCGGAGGCATACAAACCTCATTATGCGAACTACATCCGCAATGGTCTCATGACACAGCTCACCCGCATTGAACTCGGCCGCAAGATTACTGAGGCACACATGCAGAACCGTCAGCTCATCGCTGCCTGGTGCTACGAGCAGGGCATGAAGGACAATGTCATCGAGAAGAAGGTCAAGGGCGGCAAGACTTATTTTGTTGTCAATGACTATGAGGCGCTCCGTGTTTTGTTCGGCAAGCTTCTGGCTGAGATTCAGCGAATCAAGTCAGAGGGTGATTACGAGGCTGGCAAGAATCTTATCATGAAGTATGCTGTCGATGTGGATCCTGAACTTCACAAGGAGATTCTGACCCGTTACGCTGCTCTCGGTCTAAAGCCTTATGGCGGTTTCGTGAATCCGGATATCGTGCCGGTGGAGAAGGATGGCAAGGTCGTGGATTACGAGGTCGTTTATCCTGACGACTACATGGGCCAGATGCTGGAATACTGTCATAAGTATAGTGTATTGTAGCGCCTCATGGCCACGTTATATAACTCTACCGAGGAATATATCAAAGGTTTCAGGACATACCTTCGCTTGGAGCGGGGTATGTCCTTAAATACTTATAATTCATATAGTTCGGACGTGAAGGAATTCGCGTCATGGCTTGATTCGGAGTCCGGTCCCGGAGTGACATTGGAAAAAACCGCGGGCGAGAACATCAGGCAATACCTGGGCACCCGCATTGACCCTAACGAAGGACCGGCGATAACTGGCAGGACGCAGGCCCGGATTCTCAGCTCGCTCCGGTCATTCTTCGGCTGGCTCCAGATAGACGGCGTCATTGCGGAGAATCCGTGCGACGGCATTGACACCCCCAAAATCGGCCGCTACCTCCCATCGGTTCTCTCCATTGATGAGGTCAATGACATTATGAACTCCGTGGACCAATCCAAGTGGGGCGGCGTACGCGACAGGGCTATCCTCGAACTGCTTTACGGATGCGGACTCAGAGTCACGGAAGTGTCCGACATGAAAATCTCAAATATCTATCTGCAAGAGAAATTCGTCAGGGTAGTCGGAAAGGGCAACAAAGAACGTGTCGTTCCTATGGGAGACCCTGCAGCAGAGGCAGTTGCGGCATATCTGGCGGTCCGTCCGGAGCCCGCGGATGCGAAGTCCGAAGATATTCTTTTCCTGAACAAATCCGGCAAGCAGCTCAGCCGCATATCCGTTTTCAACATGGTGAAGAAACAGGCCATGCTGGCAGGGATAACCAAGGAAATATCTCCGCACACTTTCAGGCACTCCTTTGCGACACACCTTATCGAAGGCGGAGCTGACCTGCGTGTCGTCCAGGAAATGCTGGGGCACGAAAGCATTCTTACAACGGAAATCTACACGCATCTGGACAGCACAACTTGGCAGAACGACATCCTGGAACATCATCCGCGAAAGGATGACAGTGGTATCTGATTATTTTGCTCCTGAGATGAAACTATCCGTTTGAAATATCTGAGAATTTGTTATTTTTGCAAGTCGGGTGTTTCTAAACGACAATAGTTTGTCATGGGGAAGCCAAGATTTCAGACACCTGCAAAGACAAAGATTATGAGAGGAAAGAAACAGCTGGTCAATAATATACGGACGGCATTGGCATCATTGCTTATGTTGTCGGCGGTGGCGTGTGACAATACATTTGATGACATGCCGGGAAACAAGGGGACTGCACCGGTGAGGAACGTAACTTCGGAAAAGGCGCAGGTGATGATCCTGTATTCCGCCGGATTCAACTCCCTGTGCACAGCCCTTGAGGATGATGTCAATGATATGAAATCCGGCTATCTTCCGTTGGTAGGGTCAATGTCAAAGGCGGTTCTGGTTTATTCCAGAAGGCTGTCAGAGACAGGAAGATACACGGACAGAACGCCATCATATCTTATAAGGCTTTCAGTAGACGGATGGGGGAAAGTGGTCTCTGATACGCTTAAAACCTGGCCTGAAACGGACGAAGCTGTGTCGGCATCTACCATGACCGACGTTCTGGAAACCGTGAAAGGACTCTATTCTCATGCAAGTTACGGAATGGTCTTCTCGTCACATGGAAGCGGATGGCTGCCATCAGGCTATTATTCTACTGGCAAGATTACGGCAGGTACCGCCGGACTCCAGGCTGTCCCTTACATTGACCCGAACTGGGATGGTTCGATGCCGAGGGTGAAAAGCATTGGCATTGACAATATTACGAGCAGGAATACCTACGAAATGGAAATCGAGACTTTCGCGCAGGCACTGCCGATGAAATTCGATTACATTATCATTGACGCTTGCCTGATGGGCTGCATCGAGGTTGCCTATGCGTTGAAAGACAAGTGCGACAAGCTCGTTTTTTCGCAGGCGGAGGTGCTGGAAGACGGGCTGTGCGACTATACGACATTGACACAGAGAGTCTTGAAGCCGGTCGTGCCGGATCTTTACAACCTCTGCGAAGACTCATACCAGCACTATAAGAATCAGGATGACCCGATTTACAGGTCATTGACAATATCAATGATAGACTGCACCCGCCTGGACGGGCTGGCAGAGTCTTGCAAGTCGCTGTTTTCCAAGTACCGCAACCAGATTTCACTTGTCAATGCAGCCAATGTCCAGGGCTATTTCCGCGCCAGGAAACACTGGTTCTATGACTTGACAGATATCCTCCGGCAGAGCGGTGTCCCGGAGGAGGACATGGCTGACTATAACAAAGCGATGTCCGATTGCGTGCTGTATAACGCGGCAACGGACACCTTCATAAATTTCGATATCAGAACGCATTGCGGCCTGAGCATGTACCTTCCGGCTGACGGAAATTCAGAACTGGACGAGTTCTACAAGACCTTGTCCTGGAACAAGGCCTCGGGTCTGGTACTCTAATCTTCGCTTTCCTTATTCTCCTGAGCCATAGCCTCATTGTAGCATTGGCGGCACAGAGGCTCATAGATGTCTTTTTCACCGAGGAGCACAAGCTTGTGGCTCTTGGACAGACGATGTGAATGGTTGGCAAGATTGCCGCACTTCACGCAGATGGCATGGACTTTCTGGACGTCCTCGGCGATTGCCATGAGACCTGGGATAGGACCGAAAGGCTTGCCCATGAAGTCGGTGTCAAGACCTGCCACGATGACTCTTTTACCCTTGTCTGCAAGTGTCTGGGCCACCTCGATGAGGTTTTCGCCGAAGAACTGGGCCTCGTCAATGCCGATGACCTGTGTCTCATCCGAACATTCGAGCATCTTGGCCGCGTCCTTTACCGGGGTGCATGGGATGCTGTGGAGGTCATGGGAAACGACGTCCATGTCAGAATATCTCTTGTCAACAGCAGGCTTGAATATCTCTATTTTCTGGTTGGCGAACTGTGCTCTTTTCAGTCTTCTAATGAGTTCCTCGGTCTTGCCTGAGAACATTGAACCGCATATCACTTCTATGCAGCCTGATTTTATGGGGTTTTCTGAATACATGGCTTTTGATTGAATAGGCTGCGAATTTAACATTTTTTCATGCGTCCCGAAAATTTTTCGGGGGATTTTCATGTCGGGTCAATATTTTTTCAGAGTTTTCCATGCTGCTATTCCGATTGTCGCAATTAAAACGTAATTTTGTGTGATATGTGTTCCGTACATGCGGAACATGAACTGTGTAATTTGTAACCTTGCGGAAAATGGACAACCAGAAGGAATTGTTGGCTGAACTTGAGCGCGGCCTGTCCGAACTTAAGGAAAAGATAGCCGTGATGGAAAAGCTCATAGCGGAATATACCAGAACGGAAACCTCTGATTCTGAAGAGAATGGCGAGGTGGCCGAACATATAGAACTCGTTCATGAAGATTTCTTGCCGGAGATTTCCGAGGCGGTACAGGAAGAAACTGCGCCTGGGACTATCGCTGTGGAAGAGGGTCCTGCGGAATCCGTTCTGGTGGAGTCACGACCGGAAATCCCTGCGACGTCTGTGACTGCCACCGGGGACCTTTCTGCTGCGGAAGAGGAAGCGCCTGAAAGCGTATTCGGAGAACTCTGGGGAGAATCGAAGCCTGCACCCGCCAAAAAGCCTGTGCCCAGGACATTGAATGATGTCAATGCTGCCAGTGTCCACAAGGCTGTCATTGACTCCAGACCTGACAAACCACGGTGGTACACCGATATCCCGGGCTCGGAAGTGAAGGACGTCAGAAGCGCTATTTCTCTCAATGATAGGGTGTTGTTCATCTGCAGCCTGTTCCGTGACGACTCGATGCTGTTCCAGGATGTGGTGAACCGCATAAATTCATTCCCTACATTGGAAAAGGCGGTGGAATATCTTTCGGAGACATTCCCGGAGTGGGATATTTATTCGGACAATGTCCACAGGTTTATGATGGCTGTAAGGCGTAAGATACGTCAGAACAGCTGATTATGAGTTGATAGAGAATGGAGACAACAGGAAAACTATACATCGTTCCGACGCCTGTCGGAAATCTCGAGGATATGACCTACAGGGCCGTGAAAGTCCTTCAGGAGGCTGACCTTATTCTGGCGGAGGATACCAGGACCAGTTCTGTACTGCTGAAGCATTATGACATTCATGGCAAACTGCAGTCACATCATAAATTCAATGAACACCAAACCGCTTCCGTCATCAAGGACAGGATTCTTGCGGGTCTGAATGTGGCTCTCATCAGTGATGCCGGAACTCCAGGTATCTCGGACCCCGGATTTCTGCTGGTCAGGACATGCGCTGCAGAAGGCATTGAAGTACAGACACTTCCCGGTGCTACGGCCTGTATTCCGGCGATTGTCTCGTCCGGCCTTCCATGCGACAGATTCTGCTTCGAGGGCTTTCTTCCGGTGAAGAAAGGACGCCAGACTTTGCTGAAGGCGCTTTCAGAGGAGACAAGGTCAATGATTTTTTACGAGTCCCCTTATCGTCTTGTCAAGACTCTGGAGCAGTTTGCCGAGTTCTTCGGTCCTGACAGGGAGTGTTCGGTGGCAAGGGAAATTTCCAAGGTCCATGAGGAACACCGCAGGGGAACATTGGCAGAGGTAGCGGATTGGTTCCGTGAGCATGAGCCTAAAGGCGAAATCGTAATAGTCGTTGCGGGTGCACCTGCACGCAAGCGCAAGGAGGCCAAATACGACGAAGACGAAGAATAATTGACATCCGGAAGAGGATACCGGAGGTCAATGTAATGTATCTTTTCAGGGCGGGTGGCTTGGAAAGACAATGTCTGAACAGAAAAGGAAACAACGTGTTTCCGCATCATTTGTAACAGGGGCGATAGCCCTTGCATTTCTAATTATCGGTTATCAGACAGCTTTGTTTGTGCACAGGGCTGCCACGCTTAAGATTTTGTCCGGAGCGACCGCTCCGGATACGGTTTTCGTGTTTGAAAGTCCGGTGGAAGAAGAGCCTGTCAATCAGCATGGTAGCAGTGGCAGAAGGCGTGGGAAAACCCGGGCCGAAAGGCATTATGCCAAACGTCCGGAACAGGCGGAGAAGGTGATAAGGACGTTCACGCCACGTACTTACGAATCATTCAGGTTTAATCCGAATACGGTTTCAGTGTCTGACTTGTGCCGTCTGGGATTCACGGAGAAGCAGGCGGAATCCATTGACTCATACCGCAGAAAGGGTGGCCGCTTCTGGAGACCGGGTGATTTCGCCAAGTCTTATGTGGTGTCTGACACCTTGTTCCGGAGATTGGAAAAATACATTGACATACCCCTTGTCGATATCAATGTTGCGGATTCGGCGGCTTTTGACGCTCTTCCGGGTATCGGCGGATATTTCGCTTCCAGGATGGTGGCATATCGGGAAAAACTGGGCGGCTACTCTGACATTTGCCAGCTCATGGAAATCTATCACCTTGATAAAGAGAAGTTTGCGAAGTTTTCGGACCTTATCGAGGTGAGGAAAAGGCCTGCGCCGTTCAGGCTGTGGTCAATGCCGGCCGATTCGCTCCGCCGGCATCCGTATGTGCGGGATTTCAGAACTGCCAATGCCATAGTGCTTTACAGAAACAATAATCCCCGCTCGTCTTGGACCGTTTCCGGTCTCGAACGTGCAGGGATAATCGACAAGGAGACGGCAACGCGTCTCTCAAGATGTGTCATAGAGTGATGCCTGGGAGCCCCGGCCTAGTCGTGGACGTTCTTGAGTGCCTCTCTGATTTTTGCCTCGATTTCATCGCTGAGCTCGGCATTGTCGGCAATCAGTTGCTTGGTGGCCTCTCGACCCTGGGCAAGTTTCTGGTCGCCGTAACTGAACCATGATCCGCTCTTGTTGATGATGCCGTACTCGACTCCGAGATCGACAATCTCGCCTGTGTGTGAGATGCCTTCACCATAAACGATATCGAATTCCGCCTTCTTGAAAGGTGGAGCCATCTTGTTCTTTACGACCTTCACCTTGGTGCGGTTTCCGAGAGCCTCCTCGCCATCCTTGATCTGGGTGGTCCTGCGGACATCGATGCGTACTGATGCGTAGAACTTCAGCGCGTTACCTCCGGTAGTGGTCTCGGGATTTCCGAACATGATACCGATTTTTTCACGGAGCTGGTTGATAAAGATACAGCAAGTGTTTGTCTTACTGATGTTTGCGGTCAGTTTTCTGAGAGCCTGACTCATGAGTCTGGCCTGAAGACCGACCTTGTTGTCACCCATCTCACCTTCGATTTCAGCCTTCGGAGTAAGGGCTGCGACTGAGTCAATGACAATGATGTCAATGGCACCTGACCTGATGAGGTTGTCGGCGATTTCAAGTGCCTGCTCTCCGTTGTCCGGCTGTGATATGAGGAGCGTATCCAGATTTACACCGAGAGCTTTCGCGTAAGAACGGTCGAAGGCATGTTCCGCATCTATCATCGCTGCAATTCCGCCCTGTTTCTGGGCCTGTGCGATAGCGTGGATAGCCAAGGTGGTCTTACCGCTGGACTCAGGTCCATAGATCTCTATGATTCTGCCCTTAGGGTATCCTCCGATTCCCAAAGCATGGTCGAGAGCGATGGAGCCGCTCGGTATTACTTGATGTTCATCCCATTGTGGCTGATCTCCCAGCTTCATGATCGTGCCTTTCCCATAGTCTTTTTCAATCTTGTCGATCGTCGCCTGCAGCGCTTTCAGTTTCCCGGTATCAACCTGGGCGCCGGCGTCTTTTACTGCTTCTTTAGCCATAATGTGTTATTTTTTGTTCTTATCTGCGGATTATTCCGCATTCTTTACAAAGATAGAAAAAACGCAGTAATTAGAAATGAAAAATTAGTTAAATTTGTAGAGTTATGAGCGAAGTGATTAAATATAAACTGCTTGGGAAGACTCCCGGGGAGTTGAAGGAAATAGCTGTCAAATGCGGACTGCCGTCTTATGCGGGCGGCCAGATTGCCCAGTGGCTATACAAGAAAAAAGTAAAGACGATAGATGAGATGACGAACCTTTCCAAGGCGGGAAGGGAGAAGTTGTCGGAGAAATATGAGACAGGAGCGGTTGCCTATTCGGACTGCCGCGAGTCTTCGGATGGTACCAAGAAGTACCTTTTCCCTGTGACTTGCGCTTTCGGGGGCGGACTGAATGGCATTGAAGGGGAGAATCCCGGAAAGGTGGAGTCCGGCAGCATTGAGGCTGTCGTGATTCCGGAACTGGACAGGAAGACGCTTTGCGTGTCATCTCAGGCCGGCTGCAAGATGGGCTGCAAGTTCTGTATGACCGGCCGTCAGGGGTTCCATGGCAATCTGTCGGCTGCCGATATTCTTTCCCAGTTCATATCTGTGGATGAGGCTGCTGACCTTACAGGTACCGTATTTATGGGTATGGGAGAGCCGTTGGATAACTATGAGAATGTTCGCAGAGCGATAGAAGTTCTTACTGCCGACTGGGGGTTCGGATGGAGCCCGAAGCGTATAACCCTCTCATCCATAGGTGTTTTGCCTAATCTCAAGCGCTATCTGGATGAAACCAGGTGTCATCTTGCAATCAGTATGCATGATGCCTTCCCTGATGAGCGTGGCGAACTGATGCCGGTCCAGAAGGCTTATCCTCTGAAAGATGTGATTTCGCTTATCCGTCAATATGACTTCACAGGCCAGAGGCGTGTAAGTTTCGAATATACGATGTTTTCCGGTTTCAATGATGACAAGCGTCATGCGGATGGGATTATCCGTCTGCTTTCCGGTCTGGAATGCCGCGTGAACCTCATCCGGTTTCATAAGATTCCTGACTTCCCATATGTGTCTTCTCCTGAGGGGGTTATGGAGGTTTTCCGAGACCGTCTGAACAAGGCCGGCATCACATCGACAATACGTGCTTCGAGGGGTGAGGACATTTTTGCGGCCTGCGGTATGCTTGCCGGAAAACATGGTGACAAATAAGAATATCTGACTAACTGTTAATTTATTGTAGGCTATGCACGGGAAAATTTTGACATTGTTGGCTGCGCTGGCGTCATTTTTATGTGCGTCAATGCCGGTCTTTGCGGACAGTCTGCCGGAAAAACAGGTTCCTGGCATTGACGAAACCCGCGATTCCCTTTCATTGGAGTCTCTGCGGGATTATCTTTCTATGATACGTGAAAAGAGGCCTACAGTGGCATTGGTCTTGAGCGGAGGCGGGGCCAAAGGCGCCTCCCACATCGGAGTCATCAAGTGTCTGGACTCATTGGGAATTCCCGTCGATGTGGTGCTCGGAACCAGCATGGGAGGTCTGATAGGCTCTCTGTATTCCCTTGGCTACCAGCCTGAACAGATGGATTCCATCCTCAGGTCCTTTGACTGGGATGTGGCATTGACGGACAAGGTGCCGCGCGACTACATCTCATACGCTACCAGCAAGTACAAGGAGAAGATTCTTCTCTCGTTCCCGTTCTTTTATGCCAAGAAGGACTATGTGGAGCGCATGGAGGAGAATATCCAATATACCGGTACTGAAAGGAAATATGACCAGATTCATTTTGGCGCGGCCAAGGGTGAGGATGCCACCAGGGTCGTGAGGGATAATCTGCTCGGCAGTTTGCCTTCCGGCTTTGCTTTCGGACAGAATGTGAATAATATATTCAGTTCGCTTACAGTAGGTTATCAGGACAATATGTCGTTCGAGGAGCTGCCTATCCCGTTCGTGTGCGTGGCGACTGAAATGGTTTCGGCCAAGCCTAAAATCTGGTATGAGGGTAAACTTAATACGGCACTGCGTTCGACAATGTCGATACCGGGAGTATTTGCTCCTGTGAGGACTGACGGAATGGTGCTGGTGGACGGAGGTATGAGGGACAACTATCCTACCGATATTGCGAAGGCCATGGGCGCGGACATTATCATTGGTGTGGACCTTTCGTCCGGTTTCCGTGATTATTCCGGCCTCAATAACCTTGGAGATATCATTTCCCAGGGTGTGGACATGCTCGGCAGGGAGTCGTATGAGAAGAATGTGGGGATTCCTGACGTGACCATCAAGCCTAGTCTGGATGAGTTTACGATGATGAGCTTCGACGACAGGAGCATCAGTACTATCATTGACAGGGGTTATGAGGCAGCATTGACACAGATTGACAAACTGGACAGCCTGAAAGCATTGATAGGTCCTTTCCGCACGGAACTTCACAACCGCAGGGCGATTGACATCAATTCCGAGCCGGTGAGGATTTCGAGCGTGGAGATTACCGGCGTGTCTGACAAGGAGTCCCGCTACCTTATGGGAAAGATTGGCATAAGACCGAACCAGACAGTAGGAAAAGGTGCCATTGAGGATGCTGTGGCGATGATTTTCGGTACCAATGCCTTCGATTATGTGACTTATGAACTGGTCGGGAAGAGTGAGCCGTTCGGACTTCTGATTCATTGCAAGAGAGGTCCTATCCATCAGTTCGGAATCGGTGGAAGGTTTGATTCCGAGGAGATTGTCTCGGTGTTGCTGAATTTCGGTCTGAATGTCCACAGGCTTCAGGGGCCTGCAGTCGATTTTACCGGAAAGGTGGGTACAAATCCTTATGGCAAGGCTCATTTCTACCTGATGGCGCCTAAGGGGCCTACTCTCAATGCCTCTTTGCTTATCAAGTGGACTGACCGTAATCAGTTCAAGCTTGGTACCAGTGACTATAAGGTGGCTTATTTCAATATGATGCAGGAAATCTACCTTTCGAATATCCGTTGGAGGAGGTTCGATATGAGGGCAGGTATCAGAAACAATTATTTCAAGCTTAATTCCGCGATGACTGACAAGGTTTCCGGAGATTATGATTTCGGACATCTTACAAATAATTATCAGTCAGTGTTCGGCAATATGAGGGCTGATACTTTCGATGATGGTTATTTCCCTACGAGGGGTTTCACTCTCGGAATCGGCTATGAATGGATTTTCCATGGAACCAATCATCATGTGGATCCTTTCCATTCATTGACCTTCGATGTGAAGGCGGTGGCTCAGACGAGGGGTTCGCTCGCGATTATTCCTTCTCTGCAGGCGCGTTATCTCTTCGGAGGTGATCCGACTTTGCCTTATGTCAATGTCATGGGCGGTGCGATTCCGGGCAGATATCTTGACCAGCAGATGACTTTCACTGGAATCAACTATGCTACGGCGTGTGCGAATTTCCTTGCTATAGCGCGTACTGATTTCCGTTTCAAGTTGTTCAAGAACAATTACCTTACGGCGATGTTCAACTATGCCGTTTCTGTCGCTGAGATTAAGGATTTCGGAGATGTTGACAAGACTAAGGGCGTGTTTGGTGCGGGTCTCAAGTATTCTTACAACTCCATCATAGGTCCTGTTGAAATCGATGTCCATTGGGCATCGCGAAAGCAGTACAAGCCTGGTGCGTATCTTAACATTGGCCTTTATTTCTAGAGTATGGATAATGAGTTGTATGTGAAGGTGTTGGGGCGTCTGCAGGCTCAGTGTTCCAGGAAGGAGTGCTGCACGGCGGACATGAAGACCAAGGCTCTCAAGGCATTGGATGGTGACGAGGATGCTGCGGAACAGATAGTTGCGTCTTTGGTTTCTGACCGGTTTGTGGATGATCTGCGTTATGCTTCGGCCTTTGCCCGGGAGAAAGCGTCCATTTCCGGCTGGGGTGCCCAGAAAATTCGTTTCATGCTCATGCGTAAGGGCATTGACAGGAAAACTGCCGATGAGGCATTGACGGAAATCGATGCGGCTTCTGCGGACAGGAAGCTTGAGTCGGTGATTGCGGCGAAGTACAGGGCTCTGAAGGAGGACCCGCAGTGGAGGCTGAAACTGATTAGGTTTGCGCTCGGGCGTGGTTATGGTTATGATCAGGTGATGAGTGCTGTGGACAAGGTTTCCCGGGGGAGTGATGACTGATGGATTTTATTTCTGAAATACGGGATTTCCTTTCGCAAAACGGGATTGCGGCAACTGAAACTGTCAATGACGGGTTCGGTGTCTTTGTGTGCGGCAATGTCAATGTTATTCCTGTTTCCGTGTCTTCGGTTTCGTTGGAATCTGCTGAAGAACAGCATGTAAGATTGTCAGAAGTGGTTTCTGTGCTGCCTGGCAAGAATGTGCTTGTGCCTGAGGATATGTGGCGGGGAAGGCCTGAGATGATGAGGCCGAGGCTGCTGGCACAGCTTGGTCGGTTCAGATCTGTTTTTGCAAGAAATACTGTCATTTCGAGAATCGGGAAGGAGGAGGCTGCTTCGTTTCTGGACAAGTGGCATTCTTATCGTGATGCCGCTTCCAGATATCGCTATGGGGTGTTTACAAAGGCTGGAGAACTGGTGGCTGTGGCTTCCTTCTCTTCCGGGAGGACTTGGGTGAAGGAGGGCAGGACTGTGCGTTCTTATGAGTGGGTGCGTTATGCTTCTCTTCCTGATGTGCGTGTTGTAGGGGGAATGGGTAAGGTGCTTAAGGCCTTTGAGGAGGATGTGCATCCTGATGATATCATGAGCTATGCTGATATGGAGTGGACGGATGGTGCTGTCTATGAGCGGCTTGGCTTTATTGAAGACGGAATCCGCCCTCCGGTCCAATTTGTCATCGACCCGGTTTCCTGGGTGAGGACTGCATTGTCGAGGGCGGATTCCGTCTCCGGTATGTTTTACCATCTGAATATGGGCAGTGTCAAATATCGTCTTGCCCGATGGCATTGACTTATCTTATGGTCTTCAGGTATTCTGTCACGTTGTTGCAGATTCCTTCTGCAGAGTACTCGCGACGTTCGAATTTTGTTCCTGTGATCTTTTCGTAAAGTTCAATGTATCTGTCGGTGATGTGGGAAACGACTTCCGGTGTCATTTCCGGCACTTTCTGGCCGTCTTGGCCCTGGAATCCGTTGGCCATGAGCCATTCTCTTACGAACTCTTTGGAAAGCTGTTTCTGTTTTTCGCCTTTGCGGAGTCTTTCTTCGTAGCCGTCAGCGTAATAGTAACGTGAAGAGTCAGGTGTGTGGACTTCGTCCATGAGGTAAATCTGACCATCGCGTTTTCCGAATTCGTACTTGGTGTCCACGAGGATGAGTCCCATTTTCTTTGCGATTTCCTGTCCGCGCTTGAAGATTGCTCTGGTGTATTCTTCGATTTTTATGTAATCTTCTTCCGGTACGATGCCCTGTGCGATGATTTCTTCGCGGGTGATGTCTTCATCGTGTCCTTCTGATGCTTTTGCGGATGGGGTGATGATTGGTTCCGGGAACATCTGTCCTTCTACCATGCCTTCGGGGAGGGTTACGCCGCAGAGTGTGCGCTTGCCCGCCTGGTATTCTCTCCATGAGTGTCCTGCAAGGCAGCCGCGGATGACCATTTCCACTTTATATGGCTCGCATTTGTATCCGACTGTCACCATAGGGTCCGGTGATGCTATCTTCCAGTTAGGCACGATATCTGAGGTCGCGTCGAGGAATTTCGCTGCTATCTGGTTAAGTACCTGTCCCTTGAAAGGAATTCCTTTAGGGAGAACCACGTCAAATGCGGAAATCCTGTCGGAAACTACCATTACCAGATACTTGCCGTCAATGTCATAGACATCGCGTACTTTCCCGACATACTTGCCGACCTGTCCGGGGAAATTGAAATCGGTCTTTACAATTGCGTCCATCGCCATGTTCAGTTTTATGGCAAGTCGTACGGGTTTCTTGCCGTAAGATTCATGAGGGCTCCCGTAAGCCTGTTTTATTGCGCAAAGTTAGAACCAGAATTCCTTTCTGCAAAGGATTATCGGGTTTTCTTATGAACATTCTTGTGCGCTCCTTTGTTCGTTTTCTTTCCTGTCCTTGCCTTGTTCTTGTCTGCAGCCTGGCCGGACCTGTTTCTGTGGTACACCCAGTCTGGATAATCGAGCTTCGCTTCCAGGCCTTCTATCATTGATGCTCTCCTGCTTACATATTGTGATGGGGCTGAGGCGTTGCGTTTCAATGGGTTGGGCAGGCAGGCGGCTATCAGGCAGGCTTCTCTGCGGGATAGTTTTGCCGCGTCTTTATTGAAGAATCGTTCGGCGGCGGCCTGTGCTCCGTAGATGCCTTTTCCCATTTCTGCAACATTGAGATAGACCTCCATTATTCTCCTTTTGCCCCAGATTTTTTCTATCAGTACCGTGAAATAGGCTTCGAATCCTTTTCTGATGATGCTCCTGGTGGGGAGGAGGAAGACGTTTTTGGCGGTCTGCTGCGATATGGTGCTGGCTCCTCTCAGCCGTTTCCCTTTCTGTTCGTGGTCCGAGATGGCCTGGTTAATCTGTTTCCAGTCGAATCCGTTGTGCGTGTCGAACAGGTTGTCCTCGCTGGCAATTACTGCACGTGCCATTTCAGAAGAGATCTTCCCGTAGCTGACCCAGGTCTTGTGCGTGTGGAAATTCTTGTCGTCAATGTGCTGGATGCTCCTCTGGATCATCAATGGCGTAACCGCTACCGGAATCCACTTGAGTGCCACGACCCATAGGATTGTCAATGCCAGGAAGGCTGCCGGTATCTTTACCAGCAGAAGCCTCCAGAGCCTTCCGGCCAATGTTCTTTTCTTTTTGCTTTCGCGTGCCATCCGTCGTTTTTGTTCTTTATCGGCAAAAATACATACTGTCGGGGTAATTATCAATGTTTCTGCGTGGCCTACAGGTCGGTTATGGCATGAAAAATCTGTGAGAAAGCGACAAAATGGCAATAAATCAATGTCAAAATGTCTTATTATATGTCAATTTGGCGAAGAAAGGGACTTTTTCTGGAATGGCACATAGATTGACTCATCTCTAGTCGTTCCGTTGAAAGACGGGGCGGATTCCAGAAGGGTTCCGGCAGGGCGCAGGCCTTGGGAACTGAGACTTCGGAATCGGAAATGATTATTAGAAAATTAAAAATAGGAGATTTTATTATGGTACCTTCAAGAAGAAATAACCAGAATTGGTTACCAGGATTTTTCAATGATTTCTTTGATAATGATTGGATGGAGAGGTCAAATGCTACAGCTCCTGCAATCAATGTACTTGAGAACGAAAAGAGTTATGACCTCGAGCTTGCAGCTCCTGGCATGACCAGAGAGGATTTCAATGTCACTCTCGATGAGAATGGCGACCTCGTCATAAATATGGAGAAGAAACAGGAGAACAAAGAAGAGAATGGTGAGAAGAAGCACGCACATTATCTGCGTCGTGAGTTCTCTTATAGTAAATTCCAGCAGACCATGTTGCTTCCTGACGATGCTGACAGGGAAAAGATCAGCGCACAGGTTGAGCACGGTGTCCTCAAGGTAAACATCCCTAAGATTGTCAAAGTCGAGCCTGAAGTTGCCCACAAGGTAATCGAGGTTAAGTAATCCTTAAAAAATAACTTTTGACAGGAAATCTTTTGAAAGTTTATACCACGTCATTTTGTGCCAGTCGCAGGATGACGTGGTTTTTTTGTCTGTGTTTTGCCGTTATTGTTACTCATTAAAACAATTTATTTTCAAATTTGTTAAAATTTTTGGCGGAAATACTTGCAGGTTCAAATTTTATACGTAACTTTGCATCCGCGTTTGAGAAACAAACCAAACACAGCAACTTCTGGTGCGGTAGTTCAGCTGGTTAGAATACGGGCCTGTCACGCCCGGGGTCGAGGGTTCGAGCCCCTTCCGCACCGCCAAGTGCCTCTCATGAAAGTGAGGGGCATTTATCGTATATAGGGGTTTGCGGTTCTGCAGATTCATAGTTATTGCGGCTCAACGTAAAATCCCGGTTGATTTGCATTTCATAGTGCGTCTGAGGCACAAAGCAAGCGGAGCAGCCCTTGGGCTGAGCTGCGCAGTTTGCTTTGAGCAGCCGGCCGGCGTATTTGCCGGCTGCGGTGCCGTGTGTCAGGCAAAGATCTTGGCAAGCCTGAAGATAAAGAATGGAATATCCCTTACGCCTCTGAACTGAGCCCTGAAAGCTTTTACTTTGGCATTAAAGGACTCTGCAGATGCATTGGTGGAACGGTTGTCGAAGTAGTTCAGGATAGTCTGGTAGTTATTCATAAACGTCTGTAATACCGTGTTGAAGCACTTCAGTTTCATCTTGTAGACCCTGTCATACCACTTGGCCAACTTGGTCATAAGGGTTGGCCTGTGGTCTATCTTAAGGTTGTATATCTGAACAAGTTCAAGATATCTGTCCTAGCACTCCTCGATGTCCGGATATAGTCTGAAAAGCACATCCGCACGCATCCGCTGCACTTCAGTCCATTTGCTGTTATGCATCAGCAGCAAGTGCTTGGACCTGGCAAGCAGCTGGCGCCTTGTCTCCCCGTTCTCGTATGTCCTGGGGACATACTGTCTCTTCTGGCTTTTATCTAATTTTATCCTTTCGTTCTCCGCATCAATTGCTTCCCAGCGATGCTTGATGCGTATCTCCTCCAATGCTTCGCCAAGCAAAAAAATGTGCCATGGGTAAAATTCCGGGTCAGGGGGGGCGGGTTCAAAAACATACACTTTCGTCCGTAAAAACCGGCCTTTCCCCGGACAAAAGTGAATTACAGACACTTTGTCCGAATTAAAACGTTTTCTTCTGGATAAACTTAAGGATTTAATAACTTGTCCGTAAATACCCACCATTTTCCGGACAAAACGTGCTGGGTTTTGCTATCGTTCTGACATTGATCATGAAAATACAAAGCCATAGAAAAACGGTGACAAAAAACGCGATTTTTTACACCGTTTGCCACAAAAATGAGAAACGGGGTAAAATCAGGCTGTTTTTTACACCGTTTGTTCGCTATTCAGCTGCGGAATGCTCGCTTATACCAGTAATAGTTATTGCGTCCGTAGTTTGTCGGAGACAACGTAAGTCCCTCCTACGGGCAAAACCGGGTCATGGGGAAAACCGTACCTCGTGGTAATCAAGCATGTAGTTGAGCTCCCTCTGGAGGGCGTTGTGCTTGTCCACATAAACATAGGCAAAGATTTTCTCGCCAAAAAGTTCAATCTCCTTCCTCTTGCAAAAGTAGACGTGACCTCCACGGACGAAACGATATTTCCCTTTGTCCAAGCTGGACTTGAACTCGTGGTAGAGCGTCTTGAACGGGAAGTCCTTCCTTGCCGGCATCCTGCCGATAAGCGACTTCTCGGTGCCGTTGTGAAAGGCGTGTATCACTTTCTTGGATATGTATCCAGCATCCAACACAAGAGAGTTGATGGTAATGTCAAGGCTTACAGCCACGTTATTCATCACAGTCATTATGGTATTGATGTCAAGGACGTTGCCGGGGATAATATCATACCAGACAGGGAAACCGGTCTCCTCGTCCAGTACGAGAACAAGCCTGGCCTGTATGGAGGAAGAGTCAACCCCATGACAACTGAGGGTGTTGAACGGGTCGTTGTCAATATCGTTGGGAAGAGGCGAAGAGTCGACATGGCAGCACTTCCCGAAGTTGGGGTTGGTTTTCCTCATTCTTTCAACAAATGCTTTGAAGAAAGCCAGACGGACACTATCCTTTCCCATCATATTGAAGTATGCAGTATCACAACGGAGAGATGCCGTGGGAACATCCTCAAGCACATAAGAGGCGAAAGACTTCTCAATGAAGTTATCGCAACTTATGCGGCTCCCATCGCGAAGGATGCTGTGCAGGATATGACACAGGACGCGTTCACGCTCAATTTCATCAAGGAATACAATCTTCAACACTTCGGCCATTCCGCTCTTGACAAGAAAGCAAAACAGGAGGTGCGCGTCACCAAATACGGTATGGATTTCGGTGTCAGGAAAGACATCAACACTTCCGCCGGACAGGCGTCCGTCATCACGACCGACCTCGTCAAAACTATCGGAGACGGAATCATAGGACACAAGTCCTCTGCTGGGAGAAAGGAATATTGCGGATTTGCCGTCCGAAGCCAGATAGACGACCTTCCCGAGACGTTCGCGTACAATCTGTCTGGAATGGAATTTACCTCCATCCTTGATGCACTGCGACTCCTTGATAGCGGCACTGCCGCTGAGAATATTTCCGTTATTGTCTCGCACCAGTTTCTGGACTCTTATAAATGCTATATCAGAATGTTTTATATTGTAGTATTAAGTAGCACTATGAATTTGTAGCAACATTTTTGACGATGACAAACATTTAAACTATAATTTTATTTAAAATCAATTATTTAGCAAATATGGTCCTCAGCCTGATTGCTGTAGTGCTACTTTTGCGCTGAACAGAAGTTAATAAAACAAAGAAATATGCAAAGTATATTTTGCATTATGAAAAATATACTTAACTTTACACTTAGAACATAATTCAAGTAATCGCCATGAATAACAAAAGTATTCTTATGCCACACTCCTGCCAGATAGTTGGCTGGTGGCTTTTTCTCCTGACGGCGCTCCTTGTAGTTGCTAAAATTATCCTCGCCTATACCACACATAATATCAATGTGGTCTGGTATCTGGCAAAATCATCCCACCTTGTTCTGATTATATCGCTGTTTTTTATTACCCTCTCCAAGGAGAAGTTTGAAGACGAAATGATATCCGGCCTGCGGCTGAAGGCCCTAGGGCTAACCGGTTATGTGTTTTTCGTAGTTTTCCTGCTCTTGAGCCTTGCGCTGGAGTTGCATTTGCTCGATTTATTCAAGAATAATGATGGAACCTTGAGCCTCTATTTGAGCGAACTGTTCCTCATCATTTTGCCCATAGCGGGCGCAGGCCTGTACTATCTGATATTCCGCGTACTTCTCCGTCAATCCAAAAAGGAACAGTTATTATGAAAAACACAGTCCGCGTAGAGAGGGCCATCTTGGACATTACCCAACAGAAGTTGGCTGACGCAGTAGGTGTAAGCCGTAATACAATTATTTCCATTGAATCCGGGCGTTACCTCCCTTCTACAATATTGGCCTTGAAGATTGCCCGCCATTTTGGGAAACCCGTTGAATCCATCTTCCAATTGGACGAGAACGACTGAAAACCATTTCCATACACAGCCTCATTATCCCCCAGCCCCAGGGAGATTATCGCCCGGTGCCGTACCCTGAATCACCGTCATCCCTGTGCGCCGCGGCTTAAACATAATCCGACCTCAATTGTGTAACCGACTGCTGGGCAGTCATCTCCCGCGTTAGCATCTATGATATGCGAGCCAACCTTCCCCGCACAAGCGTCCTGCAAGCAGTCGTTTACATAATTCGGATTATAATAAGAACTGGAAGCAAATGGTAACTTATGGAACAACGCCTTGATATCAAGTGCATTGTGATCTGATAAGTTCCTAATCTCTTTATTCAGAAGATGTCTTTGAGTTTCCCGGATTGTTTCCAGACAGGCTTGACAGTGCGTGCTGCCGTGGTATCTATTTTTTTTGACAATATTATTGGTCATTGATACCTTGGAGAACAACCCTTTTGAGTGTGAGAAGAAGAGGGATGCATCAGGATTGGGGGTTTTACTGTGCTCCACTAGGATGTGCTCCTTCAAGATCGATACAGTACGGATCATTATATATACGGTTCTGGACTTGCGCCCCTTCCCGATGGCCATGACGTGTGGTTTTACGGAGTCAAAGATTAGGTTACCTACCTTGATGGATAAGATTTCATCTATTTGGCAGACCATCGTATAGAGCATTGATATCATCGTTGTGATTTCTGTCGTGTTTATTCCGCTTTGCCTTGCTGGAGTTGGAAGATTTCCTTTTGTCGTTCTATCTCGCGTTTAAGTTCTTCCTCGCCTTCCTTTTTGACCGTACGGAGTTTGAAAGAAACGCTCATGGTATCAACCTTAATAATTCGTACATCTAAGGTACGATAATTATCTTAATTCGATACTGAACTTTGTTTTTCCAATTTGATCGCTTTTAAGAACCTTTCTTAACTTATCATTGATAATCAGTATTTTACACACTTTTACGAAAAATCCAGGAAGTCCGTTCTTAACAAAAACAAGTGCCTCTCATGAAAAATGAGGGGCATTTGTCGTGTATAGGGGTTTGCGGTTCTGCAGGTTCATAGTTATTGCGTCCGTAGTTTGTCGGGGACAACGTAAAATGAGGGGGCAGGGGTAAAAAGGGGTCAGGGGGAAAGCCGGGTTCAAAAACATACACTTTTGTCCGTAAAAACCGGCCTTTCCCCGGACAAAATGAGTTACAGTCCAATTTGTCCGAATTAAAACGTTTCCTCCCGGACAAACATAGGATTTAATAACTTGTCCGTAAATACCCACCATTTTCCGGACAAAACGTGCTGGGTTTTGCTATCGTTCTGACATTGATCATGAAAATACAAAGCCATAGAAAAACGGTGACAAAAAACGCGATTTTTTACACCGTTTGCCACAAAAATGAGAAACGGGGTAAAATCAGGCTGTTTTTTACACCGTTTGTTCGCTATTCAGCTGCGGAATGCTCGCTTATACCAGTAATAGTTATTGCGTCCGGAGTTTGTCGTCTCTTTACAAATGATTATTTTTGTCGTCTGGTTTGATAATCCCGACATTGACAATCCTCGTCAGGTGCGGGTATTCTTAGATAATCGTTTATGGCAGATAGTGGGAACATTATAATCAAAGGGGCAAAAGTTAACAATCTGAAGAATGTTAGCGTCGAAATCCCTCGTAACAAGCTGGTGGTGGTGACAGGAATCTCAGGTTCCGGCAAGTCGTCATTGGCTTTCGATACTTTGTTTGCCGAAGGGCAGAGGCGTTTTGCTGAGAGTCTGTCATCTTATGCGAGACAGTTCCTGGGACGAATGAGCAAGCCTGATGTCGAGTCTATTGAGGGCATACCTCCTGCGATTGCAATCGAGCAGAAAGTCAACACCAAGAATCCTCGCTCTACAGTTGCTACCACCACTGAGATATATGACTATCTGCGTATCATTTTCGCAAGGATTGGCCGCACTTTTTCTCCTGTGAGCGGAGTTGAGGTCAAATGCCATAGCGGAAATGACGTGATGGAGTTTGTGCTCGGGAGCAAGATTCCTACATCTGTATATCTTCTGGCGGACCTGGGATGGGACAGACGCAGTGATAAGGTGGAACTTCTGCTGTCATTGAAAGAAGAGGGCTATTCCCGCCTTTGGAGCGAAGCCGGCGGTGTCACTAGGATTGACGATGTCCTTCAGGCATCCTCTTCCGGCGAATTCCGGCCGGGGCTGATGCTTATGGTGGACAGGATGAAGATTCCTTCAATGCGCGACGGGCTGCCTGTCATGCCTGATGGTTCGCCTATGCCGCAGCCTGACTGGGAGGACATGCAGGCGCGTCTCCATGCCTCCATCGCGTCCTGTTTCAATAAGGGGAACGGGTCAATGTCAGTGTGGCGTGAGTCCGTTTCCGAATCCGGGGAGAAAGATATCTGCATCAAGAGCTTTGTCAACCGGTTTGAGGCGGACGGAATGACGTTCCGCGAACCGGATGAGTATATGTTCAGTTTCAACAGCCCTCTTGGTGCATGCCCCGTATGCGGTGGACTTGGCAAGATAATAGGCGTGAGCGAAGACCTTGTGGTCCCGGACAAGACGTTGAGCATATATGACGGGGCCATTGCGTGCTGGAAGGGCGAGAAGATGGGATGGTTCAAGGATCATCTTGTAAGTGTCGCGGACAAGTATGGCATTCCTATTTTCGAACCTTATTGCAATCTTTCCGAGAAGGTCAAGAATCTCATCTGGGAGGGCAAGAAAGCGGAAACTGAGGAGGAATCCCTTATCGGTATCAATGAATTCTTCAAGTGGGTCGAGGCCAACAGGTATAAAATCCAGTACAAATATCTCCTGAGCCGTTATTCCGGGAGGACAGTGTGTCATGAGTGCCATGGCAGCCGTCTCAGGAAAGATGCACTCTATGTCAAAGTCGGAGGAAAGGATATTTATGAGCTCTTGTGCATGAATGCGGGTGAACTCCTGTCTTTCTTCCGTGATATCAGACTTACTGAATATGAGCATTCCATCGCGGATAAGGCTATTGCCGAGATTATGTCCCGCCTGCAGTATATTTCCGATGTCGGACTTGCTTATCTGACATTGAACAGGGCATGCAACACATTGTCCGGCGGTGAGAGCCAGCGGATCAATCTTGTCACTGCCCTTGGCAGTTCCCTTGTAGGTTCGATGTATATTCTGGATGAGCCGAGCATCGGACTGCATCCGCGTGATACAGACAGGCTTATAAGTGTTCTGAGACGTCTCCGTGATGTCGGCAACACTGTGGTCGTGGTCGAGCATGATGAGGAAATCATCAAGGCGGCGGACATGCTCATCGACATGGGTCCTTTGGCCGGTGTCAATGGCGGGGAGGTCGTTTTCCAGGGCAAGGTCTGGCCGGAGATGCCTGCAGCTGTCGTTGAAAAGTCGCTTACTCTCCAGTATCTGACAGGAACCCGTCAGCGTGTCTCCAGGGAAAAACGTGACTGGACATATTACATTGGCATTGAAGGCGCTCTTGAGCATAATCTTAAGGATATCAATGTAAAGTTCCCGCTTGGTGTCCTGACTGTCGTTTCCGGAGTCAGCGGCAGCGGCAAATCCTCTCTTGTTGGCGATATCCTGTATCCTGCAGTTTACAGGCATCTGAATCAGACAGGTTCTTTGCCGGGAACATTCAGAAAACTGACTGGCAATCTGGACAGAATCTCAGCCATAGAATATGTGGACCAGAATCCTATCGGAAAGAGTTCGAGGTCCAATGCCGTGACATATCTGAAGGTGTACGATGATATCCGTAAACTGATGAGTGAGCAGCAGTTTGCCAAAATCAACGGATTTACGCCATCATATTTCTCTTTCAACCAGGACGGAGGCCGTTGCTCTGAGTGTCAGGGTGAGGGTTTCGTGCATATCGGCATGCAGTTCATGGCTGACGTGACGATGGTATGTGAGGCCTGCGGAGGAAAGCGTTTCAAGCCTGAAATCCTGGAGGTCCGCTACAAGGGAAAGAATATTGACGATATCCTGAACATGAGTGTCGATGAAGCCATTTCTTTCTTTGGTGCGCAGCCTGAGCCGGAGGCCAAGTCGATATCCAGAAAACTTCAGCCGCTGGTGGATGTAGGCCTGTCTTACATCAAGCTTGGCCAGAGCAGCAGCACTTTGTCAGGAGGTGAGAGCCAGCGTATCAAACTGGCATATTTCCTCTCGATGAATTCGTCGCTTGACCGTCCTGAATCCAAGAAGATAATGTTCGTCTTCGATGAACCTACTACCGGACTTCATTTCTATGATGTGGAGAGGTTGCTGAAAGCATTTGATGCGCTTCTGGAGAAAGGTCATACGGTAGTAGTCGTCGAGCACAACATGGACGTGATACGTGCTGCTGACTGGGTCATAGAACTCGGTCCTGATGCGGGAGATGCTGGAGGACGTCTAGTCTTCGAAGGAACTCCAGAGCAACTTGCTGCAAATGGTAAGACTTATACTGCCAAATACCTCAGGCTTGCCCGGAATAGCTGATTAGGAAGTCCTGTGTCTTTCCGCTTACGGCCTGACGTATTCTGACTATGCACGAGCCTGTCCCTGCCGTGACGGCGGTCGTATAACTTATTCCGGTTCCGCTGATGTCAAAGCTTCCGAAGATATCCGGCGGCACGGATTTGCTGAATGACTGTCCCTCGTCAATGCTGAATTCGGTTGCCCATGGTATGCTTGTAGTCAGGATTCTTCCGTCGGCGAACTGTTCTTCCCGGCAGCTTTCGACAGATATCGTGTGCTTGTCTGCATCGTGTGCGGCTGTCAGTTTGTACTCCATTGTGATTTGCGGGTCGAAGTGCTGGCCTTTCTCAATGGGGCCGTCCGCACTGCTGAATGCTTCGCACGGCAATGTGAAACTTGTCAATGTCCCCTGTGCCAGAGTCTTGCTTCCCGGAACAAAATAGGAGTGCCAGTTCCCGTCAACATCCTGTATCTGAAACACCAGGTTTGAATACTCTCCCGGCGGTACCGATATGGTCAGGCTGATTGTATCATTGGTGGTGATTTCAGCCATACCAGTTGCATTTTCATCAGTGTTTTCATTGGCGTTCCCATCCGTGTTCCCGCCGATACGGACTCTCACGATATTCCCGAAAATGGAATCTTCGTTTCCGGTATTGTACCACGTGATGGTGCCGTTGTCTTCTATCTTGCCGGCTCCTCCACTCATGTCCTGTCGGGCGCCGATACGGAGTTCCTGCATTGGAATACTCTTTGTCAGACTATATAGCCTGACTCTGATTGCGGCGGCTGAATATCTGAATATCATTGACTTGCGCCCACCATAACCGAGCATTGGCATATGTGAATTATTCTTTTCCGGATACGGAATGGTAATCTGCCCGGGGAAAGTCACTACTCGTCCGGAAGGCAGATATTCTGCCGGATACATAGCCGTGAATGTCTCTCCGCAGGGAAGTCTCACATTGTCCTGGACAGTTTCATCGTATTTGAATTTGGCTGTTTTTGTCCCGGAATCATAGGTGACATATGTACTTCCGGCAGAAGATCCGGTTCCGAAGATTCTAATCCTGTCTCCGGCTTCCCACATCAACGGAATCTTGCCTCCAGTTTCATTTCCCGTAGAGACGCGGGTATATGAAGGTGAGATGACTTCAGCATTGACAAAATCGTCCTGAGGTTTCGTCACGTATTGTTTTCCGCATGAGAATAGTGTCAATGTTGATATGAAAATCAGATAGTTGCGTATGTCCATATCGCTGAATCTTAAAATGATGAGATGGTCCAGTCTTTTGGAAGGGACTCGGTTATTCTCGAATCCTGTACGTTGTCTTTGCAGAACATGGTTCCGACAGTCATTACACCATACACAACCTTGGTTAGTGTACAGTTTTCCGGAATGCCTCTCATGTCCATGCGGATAGAACGCAGATTGTAGTTTTTTGCAAACAGATTGCTCATGTCCGTCGCACTGCTGAAGCGGAAATTGCTGACATCCAGTTCTGAAATCCCTGTGCAGTCTTCGAACATGCTGTAGAATTCCTTTCCGTTCGACGTGTCGAAAGATGACAGGTCCATTGACGTAAGTGCCCTGCAGCCCTGGAACATACAGTTGAAATTTGTGACATTTGATGTCTTGAACATGGACAAGTCGAGGTCCTCCAGTATGTAGCAGGCCGTAAACATGTGATTCATGTTCTGGATATTGTCTGTGGAAAAATTGTCCAGAATGAGTCTCTTCAGATGGCGGCAGGAGTTGAACATGTAGCTCATATCAGATCCATTTGCACCATTGAAGTTTGTCAATGTTATTTTTTCTGCAGTACTTTGGTTGAACATATTGCTGAAACTGCATCCTTCGTGGCATTCCAGGTCTTTTATCGTGATGCTTTTTGTGTTGGTCTGAAAGAACAGCATGTACGCATTGGTGAGATTCGGTGCATGAATCCCGGACAATACGAGCGAGTCCGTTTTGCAGTAAGAGAACATCCCTCTCATATTGGTCGCACAGGAAAAGTCGAATTTTGACAGATCCAGATGCGGAACATTGATGGACGAAAACATGTAGCTCATGTCTTCCAGGGAACTTGTCCTGAAGCCTGAGACATCGAGTTCGGTGACAGATGAACAATAATTGAACATGTCTGACGTATTGACCGCCTCAGACATGTCAAATCCGCTTACGTCCAGTTTCTTGAGTTTCCGGCATCCTTGGAATGTCCCATTGAAATATTTGGCGCTTCTTGTGTCAAATCCTGAGACATCTAGTTCTTCGAGCGATTCGCATCCGCTGAACGTGTCGCCGAAACTTCTGTTCTTTGAAGTGTTGAATCCTGAGACGTCAAGAGTCTTGAGGGATGAACAATTTCTGAACATGGTAGTCATAGAGGTGGCATTTGAGGTGTCAAAGCCGGTGACATCAAGGGCGGTCAGTCCTGTGCATAAACTGAACATGCCTGTGAAATCAGTGACGTTCGATGTCTTGAAATGTCTCACATCCAGTTCTTTAAGACTTCTGCAGTAGTAGAACGTGTTCGCCATGTTTGTTACATGGTCAGTGAATATTGAACTCAGGTCAATTGATTCCAGAGAATAGCAATACTTGAATAAATCCGAGATATCCTCAAGTACTTTGCTGTCAATCCATCTCAAGTCGGCTGTTTTCAATGACTGGCAGTTGAAGAACAGGCCTGAAATGTTCTTGAGCACCGGTGTCTTTGTCCCCGGTGCGGGGAGTATGATTTTCGAGACCTTGACGCAGTTGTCAAACAGTTTCTTCAGGCTGGTTATTTCCGTAAAATCGACATGGCTGATATCCACGGAGTGGATTCTGTAAGGCGACTTGACATAAAAGTCCTTGAGGAAAAGATTCTCCAGAGCCGTTATACCTTTTCTGACTTTCAGGATAACTCTGTGGATGCCGATGTCTTTGTATTTGTGGGTTATGCCTTCTTCATAAGTGGACGGCTTAAAAGACGTGGACGTCCCGTCATCGTAATATGCGGTCTCAATATTGTTGCCGTGTCTGTGGAATATGGTCAGTAGTTCATTTGCCGATTTGTTTTCAACTTCAACGATGATGGCGCTGGACAGTTGTCTGACAGAGAATTCCTTGTTCTTTCCGCTCATTTCCTGCACCAGTCTTACTTTGCATTCCCTGTCATCAGGAGACTGCGTCACTTCGTATGAAATGATATCGTGCTCTTTATCGCCATTTCCGGAAAGCGTAAATGAAGAGAACATGTCAGGCAGTGTCCTGCTCCATGTCTTTCCTCCGTCTGTACTGAATTCACTATGCCAGGCCACTCCTTTGGTTACGGAGTCACCATTCTCATAATTCTCGCTGATCATGCTGGTGAGATCAATGTTACCATTCTCGCCATCTTTAAAAAGAAAGATGTCTTCATCACCTCCTGTAAAAGAGTATTCCAGTCCCGTAAGGGCGCTGTTGTCCTTGCCGGCAATTATATCATCAGTGCCTGTGCATATGAATTTCGACAGGTCCAAATCCAGAGTGGTGATTCCTGACCGTTCGATTATTATCGGTTTCGGCGTGGCATATATGAAATTCACACCGTTGCTGCCACACAACTGTATTTTGAACTTGGAGTGGCTTCCTGGAGGCATAACCATGTAAAAATCAGCAGGATCGGAGAATAAGACTACGTTTTTGGGGCACACCAGCCACGCGCTAGCCTTGCTGCTCCCTTCACTTGTCAGATATCCGATTCCATCCTGGGCCGAGTACCGTATTATTTTACCGCTCAGGTCCTTGTCGGATGCAATCTTTATCCTGCTGATACTTAATCTGTTTTTCAGAGAGTTCAATCTGATTCGCAATATTCCGCAGAGGTTCCGGAAACTCAGATTGTCGTCATCGGACACGGCATACATCGGCATGGCTCCCTCTCCTATGTTGTCAGGTGAATAAGTCTGCTTCTGAGGCAGTTCCATGATATGTTCTTCTCCGGAGAATGAATATGAGGATGACGGATAGAAGGCATACCATTTGTCTTTCTTGAGAGTCCTCCGGTTCCCGTTTTTGCTCCTGTCATATCTGAATTCAGCTGCAGATGTGTTCTTGTCTGCAGTCTTATAGTATGAACATGCTTTCTCCCTGCTGTCACCGGTCACTATGATTTCGTCCCCGGATGACCACATTATCGGGACATTCCCTGCATTGTCTTCTTTTCCGAGCATAGTCTTTGTCCCTGATTCCGTCTCAGTCACAGCGTGAAAAACAGGGTCATTGTAGTCAATATCCTCAAGAGGATTTCCATTGCATGACGCCAATTGTACAACAGCGGCGGCCGCGCTTATCAATGTCAATTTCGATTTCATATCACTTGTCTTTCTAAATTTCTCCCTCTATCTCGTCAGAGTCATCGATTTCATAATGACCTGCCTTGAAAAGTGTTTCCGTATCTGTGGCGGAGAAACGTCCTCCGTAATAATTCAGATAAAATGTGTATATCTTTCCCGGCTCCCATGTGGTTCCGTTCAGCGGAATCTCGCCATCCGTGATGAACTTGTCTTCATCAATGCTGACATGTATGACTGCGTCACCATCTTTCGTAAAGTTCTGGGCGGGCAGATAGAAATACCGCTCAGAAATGATGGTCCCCCTGCCCATTCCGTTTTTCATTGTGAAACCTATATCCTTGTCATATACAGAGTATTTCCGGTCTCCAGTCTCCCATGTCCCTTTGTCGAGATGGTATGTTCCGGAACCGGCAATTCCGGAGATTGTTATAGACTTTACCTTGGCTCCTTCTTCGAAATTGCTTCCTACGGCGAACCTGACACACGATGTTATATGGTTGAACTCCAACTGGACCACGCCTGAAGAGCGCCTGTCAATGCCGGCAAGTATATCTATCTGGAACACAGTGCTTTCCGGAGTGTCATAATACAATAATGGACTGGTTCCGGGAGTCCCGGGACGAATGCCGCGGCTGCTGTCCTGTTCTCTGAAATAAGGGCTGACTGCATAGAATTCAATCTCCTGTCCATCCATCCAGAAGACCGGATACTCGCCGACCCATTTGTTTCCTGTCAATGTCATTTTCATGTTCCAGAGATAATCCGTGACAGGTTCCTTATCGGGCTCGACAAGATAAGCTGACAATGAAAAACTCTCACGGAAATTAACGGTATAATCGGCCTTGGTGGCTATTATTTCCGGTCTGAGAGGACTTTCAGTGCCCTTGTCTTCCGTTATCTCATGACACGCAGTAGAACTGGCAACTGCCAGTCCTGCCAGCAGAATTGAAATATATCTGTTCATAAGTGTTCAGGGATTGACAGTTATTGCAACCATTTCCGCAGCATCGGCAGGCGCACCGGCTTCGATATAGACAATTCCGCTTCCAGGACTTTTCAGGTGCAGCGTGACTCCGTGATTGTCCTTGTCCATGGAATAGTCGTATATGCCACGGCTTTTGTCGTATTCGAGTTCTTCTTTGCCGAACTCCATCCTTGCGCCTTCCGGATTTACTTCAGCCCATATATGGAGGTCTTCACCTACCTTTCCTTCCAGATATTTTGCCGGATGGACCGTGATGGCAGTTTTTCCGTATCTGTACAGATTGGATTTGTCGATTCTCCAGCTGTCCTCCTCAATTCCTGACCCGCTCGGAACAACAGTAATGTGGTAGTGACAGTTTCTTACTACATCGAAGTTTGAAGGGGCATCACCCAGGTAGAACCTGTAGATGAGATATTCTTCCGGTCCCGTGAACAGAGAGTCTGACTTGTACTCGGCTTTCAACTCAATGTAGGAGCATACTTCGGACAGGGCATCTGATGAATCCAGAATCTTGTCCTTTTCTGTCTTTGCATCTGGAAGCAGATTGCCCTGCCTGTTTTCAAGCATATAGACATTGACTTCTCTGCTTATACCTGTCTTTTCATCAATGTTGAGGTCGTCGGCATCGCTGTAACTCTTCATGTAGCCGTTGCTGAATACGTCATTGCTTCCTTCTGCCGCGCTCGGTGAAAACAATGCCGCAGATTTGGGGCAGCCGCCGATTCTCACGCTCCTGACATTGAAACTGATGTTCTTGTTCAGTTTCCTGCGGTCTATCGACAGGGAGATCTTGGCCATCAGCCTCTCCATCTTGACATTGATGACGCTATTGTTATTGTCAATTACAGTAATGTCGCTTTTCCCGCACATCGGTACGCCACGGCTGTATTCATCAGGGTAAGAAAGATGATATCTGTATTCTTTCAGGTCTTCCGTGGAACTGATGCCCACAATGTCGAATCCGAAGTTGGAACATGCATAGACCTGACACTTTTTGCCGCGAAGCCAAGTGAATCTGTATTCAATGCCGTTTTTCGTGGAAGGAAGTGAATTCCTGCCGAGAAACACATGGCGTTCCAGACTTCCGTTTTCGTCGAATATGAAGATGTTCAGGTCAGTAATCCTTTCCTCGTCCGGATCCGTGGTGCGCGTGACTGACATTGTACCTGTGTTTAATGTCAGCATTGCCTCTGCCATGTCGTATGATGATGTATCCCTGGAACATGACACGAGTATCGACATGATGATTGCTGTCGTCAATTTGTAAGTGTTGTGTGGCATTGTATTATAATCAGAAGGTTACGTTTCTTTTATCTTGTTCCTGCCAAGGTGTTATGCTGAAGTTGCCCGTGACTGTTCCCGGCTCTATTGGAGTGTCAGGGGAGGGAACTCCACGCTGGGATATGGTTATGTCATATACATAGCAGCCATTTCTTGAGACTCCGGCTTTGCCGTCCGGACTGCTCCAGACACCTCTGTTGACATTGATAGGATAATATGTGGTTTCGCCGTTCAGAGTCCCTTCGATCACGAGCCTTGTGAAAGGAGATCCCAGAGCCTCCTCTTCCACTATGTTCTGGTAGCAGTAGAGCATAATCTCAGGATATATGACGGATGCATTGAGTGGACTGTCCAGTCTCTGATAGAACAGGTGCCTGTCAATGAATCCTGACGTATCTTCAGGCTCGAATTTTCCGTAGTCGATGATGCTTTCCGGGACTGACGGCTGCTGTCCTGCTATTGGATATCGGCTGCAGATATTTGTAAGATATATCTTGACATCCGTCAGTTCTGCATCCGAGTAAGGCTTGTTGAAGAAATCACAGCTGATGCTGTTGATTTTGACCTGTGCCATGAGCGGCTCCAGAGTTATGGCGCATCTTCTTTCATGTCCGGCATTTACTGTGGTTTCCGCGCACAGGATAGGGTAGTCGGATCGCTCATCTTTCAGCTCGGCATATAATCCGGACAAGTCTGCATAGTCATATATGTTTTCGCAGTCCTCCTCTTTTATGTGGGAATTCGCGATGACCACAATAATCTTGTCGCCTTCTCTTGATGCCGCTTCTATGATATTGCTCTTATGAATCTGTGTCCTCTGATATGAATCGAGTTTTTTGAGTCTGTCATTATTAAAGAAGAAGATATCCAGTGTCCCGTCTGCCATCGTACCCGTCTCAGGCGTAAAGGTCAGAATTGTCTTAACAGTTTTCGGGGCACCGGATCCCTCTTCATTATGATAATAACTGTCGTCAATGATACACGAAATGAACACCGGCAGGGATGATAGTAAAAGCAAGGCTACGGTCAGAACGGCCGTGTGATGATTAGATGTTGTTAAGCTAGGCTGAATTGTTTGCCGGCTTGTCCAGTTGTCTGTGAATCGTGTCATTTGCAGTTATTTTGTTGCTGCAAATATATTCTGACCTTTTCGTCAAATCTCGGAAAAGTGGCTTATTAAGTGCATGTTTTTATGATTCTTAAATTGCCGGAAAATTTAAAAAAACTGTCGGGAGGTGGTTTAAGAACATATAATCAAATAAAAAACCCGTCTGGAAATGCATCCAAACGGGTTTTATGATTAAAGTGAAGGATTAACCTCCGAAGTTGTCGTAGAGTACGTTCTCTGGTGGAACTCCAAGATTGTCAAGCAATGTGTTGACTGACTTGACCATCATAGGAGGGCCGCACATGAAGTACTTGATATCCTCTGGAGTATCGTGCTCCTTGAGATATGTCTCGTACATGACATTGTGAACGAATCCTGCCACATACTTCACTCCGGCTGCATCGGCTACCGGATCCGGACGGTCGAGAGCGAGGTGGAAGTGGAAGTTAGGGAACTCCTTCTCGATTTCAGCATAATCCTCGAGGTAGAATGCCTCTTTCAAGCTACGTGCACCATAGAAGAAGTTGACCTGCTTCTTGGTCTTGAGAGTCTTGAACAGATGCATGATGTGGCTTCTGAGCGGAGCCATACCTGCACCACCACCGACGAAGATGTATTCCTGTGAATCTGGGTCATCCTTAGGAAGAAGGAAGTCACCGAATGGTCCTGAAATCATTACCTTGTCACCAGGGTGACGGGTGTAGATGTAAGAAGAACCGATACCAGGGTTAACCGGCAGGAGTTTGTTGCTTCCCTTAGGCGCTGTCCTGTCAAATGGAGGAGTTGCGATACGCACATTAAGTTTGATGATATCGCCCTCAGCAGGGTAAGAGGCCATAGAGTAAGCTCTCATTGTAGGCTCAGGGTTTACGCACTTGAGGTCGAAGAACTTGAAGTGCTCCCAGTCTGCCCTGTACTCAGGATCTACGTCAATGTCACTGAAATTGAATGTTCCCTGAGGGATATCAATCTGGATATACTCACCTGACTTGAAGTCGAGATGCACACCGGCAGGAAGTTTGACTGTGAACTCTTTGATGAAGGTTGCAACGTTGTGGTTGGAAATGACCTCGCATTCAACTTTCTTGACGCTGAGTACTGACTCAGGAACTTCGATCTTGAGGTTCTCTTTAACCTTGACCTGGCAACCGAGTCTCCAGTTGTCTTTGATCTGCTTTCTGTTGAAGAATCCTGTTTCGGTCGGGAGGATATTTCCGCCACCCTCGAGAACTCTGACTTTGCACTGTCCGCAGTTTGCTTTACCGCCGCAGGCAGAAGGAAGGAAAATCTTCTCTTCAGCGAGTGCTCCCATGAGGGAGTTGCCCGGAGCTACGTCGAGGATTTTGTTTCCTCCGTTGATGTCGATCTTGACTGTACCGCTAGGGGTAAGTTTTGTCTTTACCCAGAGCAGCAGGACTACCAGAATAAGCGTAACTATTGTGATAGTTGCTGCAGAGGCTATAATTGTAAGAGTAATTTCATTCATTTCTCAAGTCTCCTATTAAAGTGAAATACCCATGAATGTCATAAATGCCATGGCCATAAGACCTACGGTAATGAATGTGATACCGATACCCTTCAAAGGTGCAGGCACATTGGAGTATGACATCTTCTCTCTGATTGCGGCCAATGTCACGATAGCGAGGTACCAGCCGATACCTGAACCGAGAGCGTAAACAGTTGCTTCACCGACATTGACGAAATCCTTCTGCTGCATGAAGAGCGCACCACCGAGGATTGCGCAGTTCACTGCGATAAGAGGCAGGAAGATACCGAGTTCAGAGTAGAGAGTCGGTGCGAATTTCTCGACAACCATCTCGACAAGCTGAACGATAGCGGCAATGACCGCGATGAATGTGATGAAACTCAAGAAGCTGAGGTCAACGCTTGCGAGGCTTGGACTGAGCCAGCTCAATGCACCCGGGCTGAGCACGTATGTGTTCAGGAGGTAGTTGATAGGCAATGTGACCAGAAGCACAAAGATAACAGCCGCACCAAGTCCGGAAGCTGTCTTCACGTTTTTCGATACTGCCAGGTATGAACACATACCGAGGAAGTATGCAAAAATCATATTGTCAACGAAAATTGACTTTACGAATAAGCTTATATATTCCATATTACTTGCGTGTTAGTTGTTATTTCTCCTGAAGATCTTTCTGGATGCTTCTCTGTACCCATACGATACATCCGAGGAGGATGAGTGCTACAGGAGGAAGAATCACAAGTCCGTTGTTCATATAACCTGCATCGTAGAAGCACTGCGGGATTACCCGGAATCCGAAGAGGGTTCCAGAACCGAGCAGTTCGCGGAAGAATGCGACGATGAGAAGAATCATGGCATATCCGGCGCCGTTTGCGAGACCGTCGAGAAGTGACGGAATCGGTTTGTTCCCGAGACCGAAAGCCTCGATACGACCCATTACGATACAGTTTGTGATGATAAGTCCCACATAGACAGAGAGTTGGGTCTCGATGCTGTATGCGTATGCCTTGAGGAACTGGTCCACGAGGATAACCATCAGCGACACAACTACGAGCTGGACGATGATACGAACTCTGTTAGGAATTGAATTCCTCATCAGAGATACGACGAAGTTTGAAAGTGCTGTAACGACGATTACTGAAAGGCCCATTACGAAGGCTCCCTTCATCTGCACGGTCACAGCCAATGAGGAACAGATACCGAGTACGAGGACAGTTATAGGGTTGCCCTTGAGAATCGGGTTCAATATTGTTTCTTTAAGTTTTGCATTCATTTTATTTCCTCCTCATTATTTGGCGATTGCAAGTGAATCAGCTGAAACGCTGAGGGAATCGGCTGCATTCTCCTCCTCCGGCTGTGCTACGTTGGAAGCGGCAGCTTTGAGGAATGGTTTGTATGCCTGAAGCCAGTTGTTGATGGAAACGCCGAGAGCCTTACTTGTGATGGAAGCTCCTGAGATTGCATCGACAGCATTGGCTTTCTCACCTGCGCCACCTTTCACGACCTGGAATGCCTCTGCGTCCTCGAAATCAACTTTCTTTCCTTCGAATTCTGCTCTGAAGGAAGGATCGTCCTTAATCTTGGCACCGAGACCAGGAGTCTCGCTGGCGTGGTCGAAATATGCGCCGCGGATTGTCTGAAGATCCTCATTGAGAGCGATATAGCCCCAGATCGGACCCCAAAGACCTGCACCATAGCAAGGGATTACAGTTACATTCTGGCCGTCTTTCTCGAATATGAAAACAGGCAGTTTGAAATCTGCTGAACCTTTCTTGATGAGGTTGTCCTGTGCTTTAAGCTGACCGGTAGTGTAGATTTCCTGCTTTGAAAGATCAAGTGTTCCGCACTCCTGACCTTCAGCATTGACAAGTACAGAAGACTTTGCGACAGCTTTGTATGCGTCGATTTTCTGCTCGTTGCTCATTGCGTCGAGCTCGCTCTTCTCATAGAACTTGCTGGCTGTGAGCATCTGGCTGATGGCATCGGCCTTGACATTGGCCTCCTGCTTCGGTTTGAGTGTCTCTGAGACGAACGCAAGAACCGCAGCTACCACCACAACGACTACTGTCGTATAGATGACTGTATATATATTTCCGTTAGTATTCATACCTATTATATATATTATGCGATTTTAACTTTCTTGGCTCTTCTTGAGATCGCAGCGTCGGTGACGTAGTGGTCAATGAGCGGTGCAAATGTGTTCATCAGCAAGATAGCGAGCATCATGCCTTCTGCATATCCAGGGTTGAACAGTCTTACGACAACGCAGAGGGCGCCGATAAGGAATCCGTAGATCCACTTGCCGCACTCGGTCTGTGCAGATGTTACAGGGTCTGTTGCCATGAATACTGTACCGAAAGCGAAACCACCCATGAGAAGATGGTAGTAGGCAGGAACGTCAGTAGCTCCGAAGAAATTGCCGAGCCAGCCTACGAAGAGTGCTCCTGCAACTGATGAAACCATGATCTTCCAGCTTGCGACGCCTGTCCAGATGAGGATTACCGCTCCGATAAGGATTGCTATAACAGATGTTTCACCTACAGAACCAGGGATGATTCCGGCGAACATGTCCCATGCTGACATGCCGTACTGTACTCCTGCGTTGTTCATTGCGTCGAGACCTTCAGAGGCGAATGAGAGAGGAGTGGCTCCTGTCGCACCGTCGATGAGGCTTTCGCCGTTTTTCAATGATACCCAAACGCTTGAGCCTGACATCTTGCTAGGATAAGCGAAGAAAAGGAATGCACGGCAGAGGAGTGCAGGGTTCAGGAAGTTCATACCGGTACCACCGAATACTTCCTTGCCGAAAAGCACTGCAAATGCAACTGCGATTGCAAGAGTCCAAAGCGGAACGTCCACAGGGACGATGAGAGGAATGAGCATACCTGAAACAAGGTAACCCTCATTGACCTCTTCGTTGCGGATCTGGGCAGAAGCGAACTCGATGCCGAGACCTACTACATACGCTACAATATAAAGAGGCAGAACTCTGAGGAAGCCATACCAGAAATTCTGGAAAAGTCCCCATTCCTGTCCTGTTGCGAGACAATGCTGGTAGCCGACGTTCCACATTCCGAAGAGGGCTGCAGGAACAAGCGCCAGCACAACGATAATCATGATTCTCTTCAGATCGACAGCATCTCTGACATGAGCTCCACGTCTGGTAACAGTACCAGGCACACGGAGGAAGGTGTCGAATGCGTCAACGGTTGAGTGAAGGAATCCAAGTTTGCCGCCCTTCTCGAAAAGGCCCGGCTGCTGTGTTGTATTTTTTGATTCTTCCATAACTTCCGTTAAATTAAGCCATTTCCTTAATCATAAGGTCAATGCCTTTCTGGATTATAGCCTGAATGTCGTTCTTAGAAGGATCCACATACTCACAGAGAGCGAGATCCTCAGGGAGGACTTCATAGATTCCGAATTTCTCCATCTTATCGATGTCACCGGCAAGACATGCCTTGGCGAGATAGATAGGGAAGATATCCATCGGAAGAACTTTGCCATAAACATCGGACATCACGAATGCGCGAGGGCCTCCATTGAAGTTTGTGTCCATGTCATAAGTCTTCTTAGGGCAGAGCCAAGAGAAATAGGTGCGGCTTGAACTGAATTTGCCGAATCTGAATGGTTTTGCCCATCCGAGAACTTCTCTTTCAGTACCTTCATGAAGCAATGTAACCTGGTTGTCGAAGAATCCGAGGAATCCGTTCTCGCCGACATTTTCGCCAGTGAGCGCGTCACCGCTTACGAATCTGAGGTCGTTTGCGGAGTTGTCATAGAAGTCCTTGAGGTCTTTCATGCTGATTCCAGGAAGGGCGTCAACGTATGCCGGATCAATGGCCTTAGGGCCGGTAACGGCAACTTTTCTTCTCATGTCATATTTTCCGGTGCTGAAAAGCTTGCCGATGGCAGAGAGGAGAAGAAGTGATACAGTCCATACGGTGTCACCCTTCATGATAGGTGCGATATGGCTGATCTGTACGCCCACATTGCCTGCAGGATGCTTGCCGCTGAACACGTGGCTTACAACGTTCTCGATCTTGTGGAGAGGAGTGCCTGAATAGTTTTCGCTGCTGAGCGAGAAATGTACGCCGCCGTCAGTAAGTTTGGCGAGTACGTTCACACCAGTCTGGATGTAAGCGATTTCATCCTTGAATGCGAATTCAGGAACTGCTGCAAGAGGAGCTGTAGTGAATGCGGATACGAAGATTGCTTTCGGGGTCAATGTCGGATCCGCGAGGATGCCGTAAGGCCTCTGGATAAGAGAAGGCCAAAGTCCGCTCTGGAGGAGAAGTGACTTGATGTCGGCAGCAGACATGTCTGCAACTTTGTGTGTGCCGAAATCAACGAACTCCTGCTGTGCGTCAGCCTTGATTCTTACCTCAAGCAACTTTCTTTTTTCACCCCTGACGATTTCCGCTATGGTACCGCTTACCGGTGAGGTAAAGAGGATGTCAGGGTTCTTTTTGTCAGACAGAACAGGTGAACCTGCCAAAACCTTGTCGCCTTCCTTCACCAGAAGTCTAGGGATGAGACCCTTGAAATCAGTTGGTTTGATGGCGATAACGTCAGGCACGATCGTCTTTCTGGTCTTCTGGGCTGCTGTTCCGGAGATAGGAATGTTCAGCCCTTGTTTCAAATCGATGTTGTTTGACATTATAGGTAACCTTTAATAGTATTTCGGATTTCCGACGCGAAGATACTGAAATTTTTCGTAATTTCGCTCTTATTATGGAAAACAATAGCGCTATATTAGAGGGGCTTGACGCACAGCAGAGGGCGGCGGTGAGCCAGACGGAAGGACCTGTGCTGATAGTTGCGGGGGCAGGTGCCGGCAAAACGAGAGTCCTTACCGGACGAATCGCGTATATACTTGAGAAAGGAGGGGAGCCGGACCGCATCCTGGCATTGACTTTTACCAAGAAGGCGGCAGCCGAGATGAAGACGAGGATTGCGGCGATGGTGGGGGAGAGGAAGGCGAGGAGGCTCTATATGGGCACCTTCCATTCCGTGTTCATCAGGTTCTTGCGCGAATTCGCCGATTGTCTTGGATATCCGTCATCTTTCACGATTTATGACACCGGAGATTCCATCAGTGCGATAAAGTCATGCCTTAAGGAACTGAAACTGGATGGCAAGATTTACAAGCCGAAGGATGTGCTGAGCCGCATTTCGATGGCGAAGAACAATCTTGTCACGCCGGAGGCCTACAAGCGCAGCAATCAGGCCATTGCCAATGATACTCATGCGAAGAAGCCTGAAATCTGCAATATCTATGCTCTGTATGCGGCCAAATGCAAACAGGCCGGCGTTATGGATTTCGATGATATCCTGCTGAATATGAATATCTTGTTCAGAGATAACCAGGAGGCGCTCGCTTCCGTGTCCAGCCGTTTTGACTATATCATGGTGGATGAGTATCAGGACACGAACTTTGCCCAGTATCTCATTTTGAAGAAGCTCAGCCAGGTCCACAGGAATATATGTGTGGTAGGTGACGATTCCCAGTCAATCTATGCTTTCCGAGGAGCCAAAATCGAGAATATCCTGAATTTCCAGAAGGATTATCCCGATTGCAAGCTGTTCCGTCTGGAGAGGAACTACCGTTCGACGCAGGTCATCGTGGATGCCGCGAACTCTGTCATTGAAAATAATGAATCGAGAATTCCCAAGACCTGTTACTCCAAGGGTCCGGAAGGTGATCTGATCCATCTCATCAAGGCTTATACCGAGCAGGAGGAGGCGATGCTGATAACGTCGTCAATAGTGGCGAGGATGGAGAAGGATCATTGTCAGTATCAGGATTTTGCGATATTGTACAGAACAAATTCCCAGTCGCGTGCGCTGGAGGAAGCGCTCCGTAAGAAGAACCTCCCGTATATGATCGTGTCCGGAAATTCGTTCTTCGACAGGGCGGAGGTCAAGGATATGATGGCATACCTGAAACTGGCTGTGAACCTGAATGATGACGAGTCGTTCAGGCGAGTCGTGAATACCCCGGCAAGAGGAATCGGACAGACCTCGCTGGAGGCGTTGATTTCAGTGGCCAGGGCAAACCAGATGTCCCTTTTTAATGCCTGCACACCGGCTTTTCTTGCTGCCGCCGGCATAAAATCCGGTACGGCCGGAAAAATCATGGAATTCCATGATATGATTGCCGATGCCAATGCCAGACTGGCTACCGAGGATGCTTTTGCTGTTGCGGCCCTGCTTTCCAACAGATCCGGGCTTTATGCTTCGTTCAAGATGGATAATTCGATAGAGAGCCAGTCCCGGGCCGCGAATATCGAGGAACTTCTGAATAGTGTCAAGAGTTTTGTGGAGGACAGGCAGAACCAATACAAGGAGGAACTCCTTATCGAGGGCAATGTGACTGATGTGGACTCGATCTCGGACAGCGAACTCCCTGTAGTGACATTGGGCGATTTCCTCGAGGACATTTCCTTGCTCAGCGCAATCGACATGTCTGATGACGAGGATGCGAACAACAAGATTACCCTCATGACAATACATTCGTCGAAGGGACTTGAGTTCCCGTATGTCTATGTTGCCGGAATGGAGGAGAATCTCTTCCCCTCAGGCGGAGCCTATGCTTCACCGACTGAAATCGAGGAGGAAAGGCGATTGTTCTATGTGGCGTTGACAAGGGCCAAAGCCGCTGTCAATCTTTCATTTGCGGCGACCAGGATGAGGAATGGCAAGCATGAGCAGAATTCTCCGAGCCGTTTCGTCGAAGAAATCGATTCACGATATGTGGACAATCCTCTGGATGATTCCGAGATGTCTTCCGGAAGGTCGGGAGGCTTTTCCGGATTCGGCTCCGGATTCGGTTCCGGCGCATCGTTCTCCGGAAGGAGGAATGTCAATGCTGGCAGAGGCACCGGTTCGGGATACGGAGGAGGATATGACAGGTCCGGCGGCAGTTCTTATGGGAAGTCCGGTCCTGTCAAGGTCATCAGGCAGACTCCTGTTTCCTCGGCGACAGGAAAGCCGATGGTGTCAATGTCAAGAGCCGTTTCCAGTCCGGCAAAACCGAGGACCCCGGATTCCCAGTTCACTCCGGTTTCGGTGCTGGACGTGAAGGCCGGGCAGCGTGTCGAGCACAATCGTTTCGGTTATGGCGTCGTTCAGAGCATTACCGGGACAGGAGACAATCTGAAGGCTAATATCCTGTTCGATTCTTGTGGCGAGAAGATTATTCTGCTAAAGTATGCGAAAATTCGTGTGGATAACGAAAATAAGTGACAGGTAAGAAAATAAATATTATCTTTGCAATTGAAGTTTTTCATAGTTTAAGTTTAGGTTAAGTAGCGGGGTGTTTCGCAGTGATTGCGAAGCCCCCGTGAATTTTTTTTTCGGATATTCCAAATGTCCTGAAGCCTTTTTTGTTTAAAAAGCATAAAAACAACTCGTGTTTTTCTTAAATAAAAAATATCCATCGGTTGTTTTTATGATCCTTAAATCAGTTCGGATGAAAAAGTTATAGATTCGCGGCAAAACAATTTGATATGAAAAAGATTCATGATTATTTGCTGCGTCTTGCGCTTCATTCATCGGAAGTTCTGCTTGCGGCGTTCGCCATGTCGTGTACCCGGGCTGTCATTGATGAGGGTGAAGGCACTCTTACAATTCATTTCGTCGAATCGTCTTATACACAGACTAAAGTGACGGGAGAGACTGTCCCTGATACGAGTGATTTCCTGCTTAAGGTTACGGATGCTTCGGGCAAGATCCTGTTTGACGGAAAATATGGCGATTCTCCGGAAAAGATGCTGGTAAAGGCTGGTACATATACGGTTGCAGCCCAGTCCCGCGAGTTCAAGAAGCCGGCTTTTGCATCCCCAGTGTATGGAGACGAACAATGTGTTGTGGTGAAATCAGGAAAAACTGCCGATGCGCGTCTGGAATGCAAACAGGTCAATGCCGGTGTGAGGCTGAAAATCTCGAGCAATTTTCTGACATCGTATCCTGAGGGAGTACTGTTCCTTAAATCTTCCGATGGCCGTCTCATGTACAGTTATACGGAAAAGAGGGTCGCGTATTTCCTGCCCGGGAGCATTTCCTTGGTCTTGAGCAATGCAGGAACTGACAAGACCTTGTTTACCAAGACTCTTAAGGCGGGACAGATTCTGGACATGAGCGTGTCCGCGCCCGGAAAGCCCAGTACATCAGAAGGGAAGATTATCATTGACCTGGATACTTCACGCACTTGGCTTAAGGACAGCTATGTCATCGGCGGAGGTTCATCAGGCGGGAACACCGGCGGTGGAAGTTCTTCAGGAGATTCTTATAAAAATGCAATGAGCGTGACTAAGGCAATGACGGAAATTGGTGCTGAAGGAGTCTGGGTATATGGATATATAGTCGGAGGCGATCTTACCAAGACTGGAATGTCGATTGACCCTCCGTTCGAGGCCAGCTCAAACTTCGCGATAGCCGGTAGGGCCAGCGTTACTGACAAAGAGTCCTGTCTTTCAGTACAGATTCCTTCCAAGGCATCCGCCAGAGATGCGTTGAATCTCGTGACAAATCCGGAGAATCTCAAAAGGAAGGTGTTTCTGAAAGGGAATATCGTGGAATCCTATTTCGATATTCCGGGAATCAAGAATGTGACGGATTTCGTAATTGAGTGATTGGGCGTGTTTTAAATAATTGATAGTGTTGCGTCCCCCTGGAGGGGTCTGCAAATGCAAATCGATATTTTCTTGCAAAACGGATTTTAATGATTATATTTGCAGAACCCTTTCAGGGAAAAATGCGGAAATAGCTCAGCTGGTAGAGCGTTGGCTTCCCAAGCCGAAGGTCGCGGGTTCGAGCCCCGTTTTCCGCTCTGACAATATAAGAACTGCCTCTATGTACGTGTGTTTTACGTCATCGGGCAGTTTTTTGTTTGTTCTCCTGTCTGTGTTGACCCGAGATTTGGCTGATGTTATGTTCGTCTTAATGTGAAAATTTTGTGACTTTTTGGTGAATATTTATCATCTTGTCATAAAATGAAATTATATGAAACTTGGATTATTGAAAATGAAATACTTTTGTGGTAGTTATGAAATAATTCGGGTGTAATTTTGTTGCAAAACGAAACTTTAAAAGTCTAAAGCAGCGGTTGGACTTACGTTCTGAACCTGAAAATGGTTTTAAAACTTTTGAATTTATCGAAAAAATACGTAATTTTGCTTTCGAAACGATTTTAACTTATTAATTAAAACATTTCAAGTAATAATTATTGTTTGAATAAAATGAGACTTATACGAACTTTTCTGGCTGTAGTCCTGTTTGTTGTAGGGATTACGACGGTTTCTTGTGCTGGAAGTTCTTCCAAAAACGATGGTGGGGGCAATTTTGATGTGGCGTTCCGTGTGCCGGAAGAAGCCACTATCGAATTCGGCGCGGCGACTTTCGATTTCAGAGTGCAATTCCAGAAAGCCCCGGCTAAAACAGACAAGATTGTCTTCGAAAATTCTGCAAAAGAAAAGAAAGAGTGCGAAATCCTTTCAGTTTCCGAGACCAAGTTTACGATTGCCTTGTTCGACGGAATCAGTTCTGGTGCTTACGAGATTTCCATAAAGCGCGGAAGCAGGGTCAAGTCGATGGGAACTATGAATGTTACCATCAAGGGTGACGGTGTGGATCCTGAGAAAGGCTCGACAGTATATGGAAAGATTTCCTGTGACGGAAAAGGCGTCGCAGGCGTTGTCGTATCTGACGGATTTGAGGTTGCATGCACTGATGCCAATGGCGTATATCAGCTTCCTTCCGATAAAGAGTTGAAATATGTGTTCATGTCAGTCCCTTCGGGTTATGAGCCGGCATCTGAGGGTATCCTTCCGAAGATGTTTTCTGCATTGGAAAAGAAAGCTGATGTTGCAGAGCGTAAAGACTTCATCTTGAAAAAGGTAGATAACCAGGACAAATACAAGGTGTTCTTCCTCGGTGACATGCATCTTGCAGACAAGACGAAAGACTTGACCCAGTTCACGGCTTTCACCAATGATTGGAACAACTATAGGGATTCTCACAAGAACGAGAAGATGTATGCCATCACCCTCGGTGATATGACATGGGATTTGTATTGGTACAAAAATAATTATCAGTTGCCTCGCTATCTTGAAGATATGAACAAGCGTGTTTCTGATATCCTGATTTACCATACTATGGGTAACCATGACAATGATATGAAAGCCAAGGGCAACTGGAATGCAAAACTTCCTTATGTCAATACCATTGCTCCGGACTATTATTCATTCAATATAGGAAAGGTCCATTACATTGTGCTTGATGACATTGACTGTAGAAAATATAATGGAGACGAGTCCAGAAATTATGTAAAAGACCTTCCTCAGGAGCAGATTGACTGGCTCAAGAAAGATCTCCAGTACGTGGACAAAAGCACGCCTCTGGTGATTATGATGCATGCACAGGTTTTCTTGCCTAAGAGTGAGAGTGCGTTTAAGATTGACCATGATGCGTCCAGCACCAATGCTATGTTCGATGCTGTCAGGGGCTATAAGGTCCACTATGTGACAGGCCATACCCATACTATTTTCAATGTTACTCCTAAGGAGGCCTCTTCACTTGGAGCGGCAGAGACTTACGAGCATAATTCCGGCTCTATCTGCGCTTCATGGTGGTGGTCAGGCAATCTTACCGAAGGTGTTTATGTCGGTCTGGATGGTACCCCTGGCGGATACAGTATCTGGGATGTGAACGGTACTGATTTCAAGTGGACGTACAAGGCTACCGCCAAGGAAGAGAATTATCAGTTCCGCTCTTATGACCTAAACAACGTGTCCTTCTCATACGATGATGTTCCTAAACTTAAAGACAGCGGGGTGAAACTTGAGTTCGCAAAATATATTGCTGCCTATCCATCATTGTCAAAGAAGAACGAAGTGCTTATCAATGTCTGGAACTGGTCTTCTGACTGGACTCTGGAAGTCAAGGACGAGACAGGCAAGAAACTAGAATGGACAAGATGTTATGCTTATGACCCTCTTCATATCAAGGCATTGACAGTCAAGAGGTTCAATAAAGATATTACATCGACTCCGGCTTTCGTTACCGAGAATAAAATGCCGCATTTCTTCAAGGTCAAGGCTGACGATGCCAATGTCGATTTGACAATCAAGGTTACGGATCCGTTCGGGAATGTCTATACGGAGAACATGGCACGCCCTAAGGCATTCAATTCATTGACGGATTCTGAACTCAAGAAATACTAGTAAAGTTTATTACCATTAATAAATACAAACCAAAAAACCAATTTTATGAGAGTCTTTAAAACATTTGCTGTGACTCTTCTTCTGACATTGGCTGCCTGCATAGGTGCCTTTGCCCAGAACAGGACGGTTTCCGGAAAGATTCTGGACAACCAACAGCAACCTCTTATCGGAGCGGCAGTTATGATTTCCGGCACCAATACCGGAACAACGACTGACGTGGACGGTAATTTCTCAATGTCGGTTCCTTCCGGTGACGTAGTCCTGGAGGTCTCATCTCTCGGTTATATAACCAGAAAGGTGAGTGTTCCGGCAACCAAGTCTTCTGTCAATGTTACTCTTGAAGAAGATAACATGACCTTGAACGAGACCGTCGTTGTGGGTTATGGTACTCAGAAAAAAGTGAACTTGACAGGTGCAATTTCAGTTGTGGATGACAAGCAGCTTCAGGATCGTTCATCTCACAACCTTTCCACTATGCTTCAGGGCTCTGTACCTGGCTTGAACATTACTACTTCGAGCGGTGTACCTGGCAGTTCAGCAACATTGAACATCCGTGGTATCGCTTCCATCAATGGTATTGGCGGTTCAGCAACAGCTCCGCTTGTCTTGATTGATGGCGTTGAGGGTGATATCGCCAGAGTGAACCCTAATGACGTTCAGTCAATTTCCGTTATCAAGGATATTTCAGCGGCAGCTGTTTATGGAGCTCGTGCAGCGTTTGGTGTCGTACTCGTGACAACCAAGTCGGGTAAGACTTCCGATGGCAAAGCCAAGGCCAGAGTCAGCGCAAAATGGGGATGGGAGCAGCCTACCACATCCACGGATTTCATTTCTTCAGGATATTGGGGAACTTATATTCACAACCTGTTCTGGCAGACCGCAGGAAAGGGAAAATACATCAACTACACAGATGATGATATGGCTGAATTGCTTGCTCGTGTCAATGATAAGACAGAGAATCCTGATCGTCCTTGGGTTGTTGTCCAGAATCGCGGAGGAAAAGATAAATATGTTTACTATGCCAACACTGACTGGTATCATGAACTCTTTACCGATACTCACCCGACCCAGCAGTATAACGTTTCTTTCAGCGGTGGTTCAAAGGGTGTCAACTATTATGTGTCCGGTGCCTATGACAGGCAGGTAGGTATTCTTAAGCAGAATCCTGATGTCTATAACAAGTACAATATGAGGGCAAAGCTCGATTTCAATATCACAAAGTGGGCAAAACTCTCCAATAATACTTCTTACTACAGCTCTACATACAAATATGTCGGTGTGGGTGGAGTCGAGAATGCAATTGCCTATAGTGCAACTCATGCTCTTCCAATGTTCCCTCTCAAGAACCCTGACGGATCTTGGGTCGCTCAGTCTGACTTTATCATGACCGGTTCAGGTCGTGTTGCCAATGGTCGTCACATTGTGTTCGGTAATAAAGACAATGTCAACCATCAGTTCAAGACTGATTTTGCCAATACGACAGAGTTGAAGATTACTCCGTTCAAGACATTCAACATCGTTGCCAACTTTACCTATCGTACATATCAGAACAGAAATACCAGCAGAACTACCAATATCGTCGGTTCTTCAGGCCCTAATTCTGAGGACAGATATGTAACTGGTGCAGGTAAGGACGCTCTTGATGAGACAATCAAGACATGGAATTACTATGCAACCAACATTTTCGCTACATACGAGGAAACATTCAAGAAGGCTCACCATGTGACAGCTATGGTCGGTTTCAACTATGAGACTCAGAATAGCAAGAGAGTATGGGCTGAGGGGCAGCATCTGCTTTCAAACACTCTCAGCGACCTTGACCTTGTTGGTCCGGATGATACCGGCGCTATCATTACAAGTGTATCCGGAGGACAGTCTGAGTATGCTCTTGCCGGCGTGTTCGGTCGTTTGAACTATGACTTCAAGGGAAGATATCTCGCTGAAATCAGTGGCCGTTATGATGGTTCTTCACGCTTTGCAAGCGGTTCACGTTGGGGCTTCTTCCCATCAGCATCTCTCGGATGGAGAATTTCTGAAGAGCCTTGGCTCGATCCTACACACAAGGTTGTAAGCAACTTGAAGATCAGAGCCTCTATGGGTAGCCTTGGTAACCAGAACGTAAGCAACTACCAGTATCTCAGGACGATATCTTTGCATAACTTCTCAGGTATCACATTTGGCGGCAATACTCCTGACAAGTATGCCAGCATAACATCTCCTAATGCTTCAGACCTTACTTGGGAAGTATCCCGCCAGTATAACGTCGGTGTTGACGCTTCTTTTCTTCAGGACAGACTCTCAATTACTGCAGAAGGCTATGCCCGTACAACTGAAGGTATGCTTTCAGTAGGATTGGATTTGCCTGCTGTATATGGCGCGACTGCACCTAAGACCAACAGTTCTGACTTGCGTACCACCGGTTATGAACTTTCATTCGGATGGCGTGACCAGATAAGGGTGGCCAACAAGCCGTTGGGATATTTTATCAAGGCTACGTTGAGTGACTATAAATCTGTCATTACCAAGTATTCCAATGACAACAAGTCTCTTGCAGCCAATCCTCTCTATTACAAGGGAATGAGATTGGGTGAGATTTGGGGATTTGAAGTGGATGGTTTGTTTGCAACTGATGAAGAGGCTCAGGAATATGCCAACAAAGTCGATTTGTCATATTTCAATATGGGTTACATGCCTGATGGTTGGCGCGCCGGTGACCTCCGGTTTGTTGACCTTGACGGTGACGGAAAGATTAGTTTCGGAAGCAACACTGTTGACAAACCTGGAGACCGCAAGGTTATAGGAAACTCACTTCCAAGCCTCCAGTATGGTTTCTCTTTCGGATTTGATTTCTATGGATTCGATTTTTCTGCATTCTTCCAGGGAACAGGAAATCACTACTGGTATCCTACCCATGAAGCCCGTACTTTCTGGGGCCCTTATGGTGGCGGTTTCGCATCATATATCCAGAAAGACTTCATGAAGAAGGTCTGGTCAGAGGATAATCCTGATGCTTATTTCCCAAGACCACGTGCATACTATTGCAATGACGGAAAATCTCCACTTGCAGTGTTCAATACGAAATATCTCCAGAATGTAAGGTATCTGAGATTCAAGAATCTTACTGTAGGATATACTGTTCCGCAGAACCTTACCAAGAAGATCGGTATAGAGAAAGTACGTGCTTACTTTACAGGTGAAAACCTCGCATATTGGTCTCCTATCAAGAAGATTAATCCTACAATCGATCCGGAGGGAGCATTTACACGATACGAAAGTAATGGAGATGTCAGTGATATGAACAGATTGTGGTATCCTTGGCAGAAGACATTCACTTTTGGTATTGATATCACTTTCTAGTCTGATTAAAAGAAATTCAAGATGAAAAGAATAATAATAGCTTTGGCAGTTGCCGTCACTTGCCTTACATCATGTGATGACATGCTGAACAAATATCCTAAATCAGAGCTTACTCCTGAGACATATTTCAGGAATGAGACTGACTTGATGCTGTTCTCTAATCCGTTGTATAACAATCTTCTGGATGACAACGTGTGGGGACATCAGTCTGACCAGTATCTTCAGAGCAATCTTTCAAGTCTCCTTCAGGGAGGTACTTCCAGACAGGTTCCTGTTTCTGGCGGCGGCTGGTCATGGAGCAATTTGAGGAGAATCAACATTCTTCTCGGCAATATCAATAATTGCTCTGATGAGAAGGTGCGGAACAAGTATATCGGTGTCGGCAAATTTTTCCGCGCCATGTTCTATTTTGACAAGGTGAAGAAGTTTGGCGATGTTCCATGGATTGACAAGGAACTCGGTTCTTCAGATGCTCAGTTGTATGCGCCGAGGGACAACAGGGAAGTTGTTCTCACCCATATGCTTGAAGACATTGACGAGGCTATCGAGTATTTGCCGAAAGACGTGACTCCTTATCGTCTGAACAGATGGTCCGCACTTATGCTGAAAGCTGATTTCTGTCTCTTCGAAGGTACTTTCAGAAAGTATCATCAGGGTCGTATGACTTTCGAAGGAAACAGTGCAGAATACTATCTTGACCTTGCGGCAAAGGCTGCTGAAGAGGTTATGAATTCCGGCCTCTATTCACTCTATTCTACCGGAAAGCCTGAGGAGGATTACGTCAATCTTTTTGCAAAAGAGGATGCCAATGTTCAGGAATACATTCTTGCCCGTAAGTACAGCAGCACTGTGCAGGTGTTCCATGATGCTACAGGATATATCTTTATGGCATCACATGGCAAGCCTGGCATGAACAAGAAGATAGTTGACTCTTATCTGATGCGTGACGGTTCCAGATTTACTGATAAGGAAGGCTGGCAGACAATGCAGTTTGCTGCAGAGGTTGAAGGCCGTGATCCGAGACTTGCACAGACTATCAGAACTCCTGGCTACAAGATGATTAACTCAAGAGTCAAGACTTCCGTGGACTTTTCGACAACTGTGACCGGATATCAGCCTGTCAAGTTCGCTATGGCGGCAGATAACGAGAAAGCATTCCAGAATAATCAGTCAACCAATGACTTGCCGATTTACAGATACGCAGAGGCTCTCTTGATTTTTGCGGAAGCTAAAGCTGAACTCGGTACTCTTACCCAGACCGATCTTGACAACTCCATCAACCTTCTCCGTAAGAGAGTCGGCATGAAGGATATGGTCCTTACTACTTGCAACTCGAACCCTGATGTCAATTACCTTCTCAATCCGGAGTATGGATATAGCCATATTACAGGCGACAATGCCGGTGTTATAGCTGAAATCCGCCGTGAGAGGACTGTCGAACTCGCACAGGAAGGAAACCGCAGATGGGATGACCTTCTCCGTTGGAGAGAAGGAATGTGCAATGCGCAGCCTATCTACGGACAGTATTTCCCTCATCTTGGTGCGTTTGATATAGATGGTGACGATGTCTATGACATTTATCTGTATGAGGATCCTATGGACCCTAAGAAGTCAGGAGTTGATAAGGAAAAATGGGTTAAGGTCGGAACTGACAACTATCTTTCAAATGGAACGTCAGGATATCTTGAGCCTTTCCAGAACATCACACGTTCTTTCAATGAGGAGAGAGATTATTTCTATCCGATTCCAATAGGAGAGAGAACCAAGAATCACAATTTGACACAGAATCCTGGTTGGGATGACAATCTTGACTTTTAAGATACTTTAATATCTGATAATTATGAAATTTAATAAGATATTCAGAATAGCATTGGCTTTTGCTGCTGGAGCATCTTTATTCACAAGTTGTGAGGAAGAGAATGATTCAGTCGCGATGGCAGTTCAGACGAAGGAGACTTTCCTTACGTTTGATGCTAAAAATGCGGAGCCGCAGGTGATATCTGTTTTTGCGGATGGAACTTGGAATTCAGATGTTTCTGAAGATTGGCTTGACATAAATCCTAAGTCTGGTGACAAGAACACAGAGGTTACTGTCACTATTCTGAGCGATAATATTGACGCGTCCGGTAAACTGAATGCTCCTAGAGAGGCTGTCATTACTTTCCGCGGTTCTTCTTCTGTCCGTCAGGGACAGGTTTACGTTACCCAGAAAGGTGACAACTATCTTGGAGTAGATGAATATACTGTTACAGAGGCTGTTAAGTTGGATGACGAGGCAAAAGTCAAGATTCCTTCAGCTACAGTCATGGCTGTATCCAAGGTCGGCTTCGTACTTTCTGACGGTGCCACCACTGTTTATGCTGAAGGTGCCAAAGATGTCAAGTGCGGAGACAAGGTTTCCCTTAACGGTTCTGTTGCAAAACTCGGTGAGTTTGTCGGAATCAAGGCTGATGAGGTCAATGTTCTCTCATCTGGTGATGTTGAATATCCGGATCCGGTCGTAATTGAAACTGGTATTACGGCTCCTTTCACTGCAGTGACATATGTGAAAGCTGCAGGTACTGTGATTGGCAGTCTGTTCCGTCTGGCCGATGGTAATAACTGTGTGATTCTGGATCCTGTGAAAGACATTGATCTTTCCGCTGTAAATATCCATAAGGTCGAAATTCTGGGATATTATGTCGGTAACATTGACAAGCAGTACAGTTTTGTCGCATGTTCATTGACAGACAAGGGTGAGGACAAGACAGTCGGTAAGGAACTTCCTTACAGGGATGATTTCTCTTGGTTGGCTCCTTATATCGAGATGGCAAATTCCAAATTGCCTGAAGCTAACAAGATTTCAGACTGTGTAGGTGTAGTAACTTCTTCTTCTGACGGATGTGCTAACATTTATACTACACTTGCAAACAACGGATGTGACGTTCTTGGTCAACTCAGATCAAGAGGATATACTGATCTGAATCCTGCATTCAAGACAATTTATCTTCAGGATGCATATTTCAAATTCGGTGCAAGCAAGAAACAGTCAGGATTGACTTTGCCTCTCTTCAGATTGGATGGAGAACAGGATATCGTGGTGTCATTCAAATGGTGCTCACAGATGCAAGGTGACGGTGCCATTGACAAGACTCAGCTTGTTCTGGAAATCGACGGACCTGGCACAATCGAGACTGCTTCCGGTACTTCCAATGCCAAGATAAGTGATCCTGTTTCACATTCTCAGGCTAAAGGCAAGATGTTCTGGCAGGATGTGATGTTCACAATCAAGGGTGCTACGACTGCAACTTCAATTTCATTCCATCCTAGTGTGTTCGGACATGACGGAGCTCAGGAATCCGGCTACTACAGATATTATGTAGATGATATCGAGGTGATGCTTGCAGCTGACGCTGTCAAGGCCAATATCAATGTTGACGGCATCGATTCCGACCTCATTACATTCGAGGGAACACCTGAGGCACCTTATACTTTCAAGGTTACTTCTGATGTTGACTTCAATGTTTCTGCAAGTGCCAACTGGCTCCATATTGAGAATGGTGCCGGACTTGCAGGTGAGACCAAGACTGTAAGGGTTACTTGTGACCCTAGTGACCTCAGCGTCTTGAGAAAGGGTGAGATTACCATCAAATCAGGTGTGACATCCAAGAAGATTCAGGTCGTGCAGTCTGCTGCAGGTCAGGAACTTGATCCGTTCATCAGTATCAAGGAGGGTAACTCTGTAGAAGTTCTTGGACAGGGTGCTGAATTTGCGGTAACTGTTCAGGCCAATACTTCATTTGATACAAAGATAGATGCGGATTGGATCCAGCTCGTTCCTTCTACAACTGCAAAGGTTGAGTGGACACCTCTCAAGTTCAAGGCTGCCCCTAACCTTACAGGTGTCGCCAGAACTGGTACAGTACGTTTTGTGAAAGGTGCTATCGAGTCAGTTCTTACTGTAAAGCAGGATAAGTTCGAGCCTTCTATCAAGGTTACTACAACTGACAACGCAGTGCCGTCTGAGGGCAAATCTGTTCCAGTTCACATTGTTTCCAACGTTGACTTTACAGCTTCAGCTGCGGGTATGACTTTGCCTGTATCTTCTGCGAAGGCCGGTACGTATGATTTGAATATCCCTGTTCCTGCCAATACAGGAGCTCCAAGAAAACTTTCAGTTACATTCGAGAATGCTAAATATAACTACAAGACTACATTTGATATTTATCAGGCTGGTGGTTCTGTAGTATTCTCAGATGATTTCTCTTGGGCTGCTCCTATGGTTTCGGCTTGGAATGATGCAAACTCAGGGAAGAAGATAGGTGATACTGTCGGTTCTTCAGGTAAAGATACAGAGGCTCCGAATGTATATTCTGACGCCACAATCAAGTCATCTTTCGCTGCTGCTTTCAAGGCTCAGGGTTATGAAGACCTTCAGCCGTCAGAGAAAGTAATCTATCTTCAGGATTGGTATCTGAAACTTGGCAGAACCGGTGGTCATAACAATGCAATCCGTTTGCCTGCTGTTCCCGCACTGACATCTCCTTCTGATGTGTTTGTTGAGTTTGATCATGCGACTATGTGTCAGGGTGATGGAACTTGCGATGACGCAAAGATTGTTGTTGTCATTGAGGGCGACGGTGAGTTCGAAAATGGTACGAAGTGCAGTGACATTCTCCCTGTCATTCAGGAGAAGGGTACTTATAGATGGACTCATTCAGGAACTTTGGTCAAGGGTATGACATCAGAGACAAGACTCGTAGTAGTTATGTACCGTGTCGTAATGGCGAAGGATGAGAGCGGTGTTTACAAGTATACAGGTAAATACAATTACAAGGTCAGCGGTGCAGGTCGTATCTTCCTCGACAACATCAAGATTACCAAATAAATCTTAACTTACACACATAACTTTTGAGGCTGACCCAAAAGGGTTGGTCTCTTTTTTATATAGGGTGTCGTAGAGTTGTCGGAAGGCTCCGACAGAGTTCCGCTTCGCTCCATCCACCCTCCGGAACTTCGTTCCTCCGGGAGCCGCTCACGAGGCCGCGGCCGGCCAC
>ENA-UERK01000120-UERK01000120.1-human-gut-metagenome-genome-assembly--contig:-NODE-120-length-70706-cov-18.963797_pt1 | contig 70706 bp, 54 predicted proteins | sample MGYA00242957_ERZ507957 | MGnify/ENA primary metagenome ERZ507957 (study PRJEB26167, sample SAMN06115538) | human gut metagenome | host: Homo sapiens | place: China:Heilongjiang | collected 2015-11-06...
ATCACGGAACCGCTGAGTTGTTTACGTCGTCGGGACAAGGTCTTTTGATTTTCGACCCTCTTGACAACCGCAATCCGTCGTTACTTATTAATTATCAGAAAGTTAGCCTAATAGAAGAAAGCCAAGAGGTAGGAATGAAATGGGGTCTTGGCAGGAGCGCCTCGTTTATATCAGCATGTAACATATTGGCATACAATACGTTACGGTTGCGAAACCAAAACTGACAAATGTCAAGAGGGTCGAAAATTATTCACATACCCGAAAAACAAAAGGGCCGAAACACGGTATAGACAGCGGTCTGGAGTGCGCCCTTGAAGTATTCGAACACACAGTCTGGAGCGCCCTTGAAGTATTCAAACGACCCCAGAGGACACGGGGTTCGAAGAAAACTCTGTACATAATCTGCCAACTCTTGCGAAAACGTATGGGGTTCCGCCTGAAGTTCGAAGAAAACTCTGTACAGAATCTGCCGGGAATGGAATAATTGTCCCCTCCGGAAACATCTTCTCCTGCTATCTTAAAATCTGGAGAGAACATGCAGGATGGTGACACAGCCCAAAGTCCAGCCAACACGTGACTCCGGAGACGCTGTGCCAGACAGGAGGCTACCGTCTCAAAAGTCAAACATTCCTCAGCAAGAATCCTGAATTCGTCTTCGGATTTGCACGGAAAGATACACTTTTTATATTTTCCGCACATGGAAAAACAAAAAGTGTTTTGTAACTTTGAAAGACAACTAAAAAGAATTTTACAATGATTAACAATAAGCTTACTGTGGGCATCACACAGGGCGATGGCAACGGAATCGGATACGAAGTGATTATCAAGGCATTGGCAGATGCCAGAATCCTAGATTCCTTCACTCCTGTCATCTATGGTTCATCCAAGATTTTCGGATTCTACCGCAAACTCATCCATAACCTGGAGCAGCTTGACACCTATGTCATCAACTCTGCAAAAGATGCAAAGCCAAAGAAGATCAATATACTCAACTGTCTGCCTGACAATGTTTATGTAGAGCCGGGACAGCCTTCATCAGAAGCAGCAAAATGCGCGATAACAGCATTGGAATGCGCCGCTGCCGATCTGAAAAACGGGGACATTGACGTGCTGATTACAGGTCCTATCAACAAGAGGTCAATGACCAATGCCGGTTTCGGCTTCACAGGACATACCGAGTTCCTCAAGCAGTATTTCGGTGCCAAGGACGTGACTATGTTCATGATCAGCAGCCAGTTGAAAATCGGCGTGGTAACAGGACACATTCCTCTCAAAGACGTCCCTTCAAGCATCACCAAGGAGAAGATTCTTACCAAACTGCGCATCATGGACGCTTCTCTCAGACGCGATTTCAGTGTCACCAAGCCTAAAATCGCCGTACTCGGACTGAATCCTCACTGCGGAGACGACGGACTTCTCGGAGACGAAGAGGAAACCATTATCGCACCGGCAGTCAAGGCCGCCAATGATGAAGGTATCATGGCTTTCGGACCTTACTCCCCGGACGGATTCTTCGGTTTGGCCAACTACAGCAAATTCGACGCGACACTTGCAATGTACCATGACCAGGGACTGGCACCGTTCAAGGCTCTCGACTTCGATGACGGAGTGAACTTCACTGCAGGCCTGCCAATCGTAAGGACATCCCCGGACCACGGAACAGCATATTCGATGGCAGGAAGAGATGAAGCGGATCCGATGTCAATGATGTCATCAATCTATGCTGCTATCGACATCTACAAGCATAGAGTGGCATACGATAGGCTTCAAGCAGGAAAAATGCAGGAAAGAAATGTAGAGGAAAGCCGTCCGGAAAGACCGGGACGTCCCCAGATAGAATAACTCAAGTTTCGCAAGTGCGAAACACCGCTTATAGAGCCCGAAAGGGCGAGGGCAAGTCCCTTCCCCGAGGGAGATTGTCCGAAAAGTCAAACATTCCTCAGTGAGAATCCACTTCTGGCCTTGCATAGGGGTGCGGGGTATTTCAGTCTCGCGAGGACTTTTCGGACAGTCTGGAGGGGAGGAATTTAGGGAGAGGGTAACGTACACATACAGTACGTTGGGCTTTCAGCCTTCGGACGAGCGGCACCACTCAAATTCGCACTAACGTTCAGCAAGTTTGACAACTTGCGTAACTTGAGTAGAATAATTCAGATGCCAATGCAGACAGAGTCGCATTCCGAAATACAGTTTATTAAGGGAGTCGGGCCCAGAAGAGCCCAACTTCTGGAATCCGAATTGAATATCAGGACAACAGGCGACCTGATCAGGCTTTACCCATACAAATACATTGACAGAAGCAATATTCTGCCGATAGCTGCAATACAGCCCGGAAACGCATTCGTGCAAATCCGGGCTCAAGTCGTTTCATCCACATTACTTGACAAGACAGGCAAGTGCATTGACCCCTCTCAGGCAAAATTCAATGCAGTCAGCAGACTCAGTGTGATTGTCTCTGACGGTTCAGGCAGCCTGGAACTTGTCTTTTTCAAGGGAATCAAGTATGTCTTTTCGAAACTGACAATCGGTTCGACATTCATTTTCTTCGGAAAGCCTACTCTTTTCAGCAGCCGTCTGAATATGGTTCATCCCGAGATAGATGACCCGTGTCAGAACAGTCTGCCCGGAGGCACGATGACTGGAGTCTATCCATCGACTGAAAAGCTCAAAAATGCCGGAATTACAGGAAAAGTCATGAACAAAATCATGGCCTCCGCCCTCAACGCAGCAGGAGGTTCCATTCAGGAGACTCTTCCTGAGTATGTACTCAAAGAGAAAGGCTTGGTACCACTCGCTTTTGCATTGACAAACATCCATTTTCCGAAGGATGTGGATTCGCTGAAGAAGGCCGAATACCGGCTGAAATTCGAGGAACTGTTCCTTCTCCAGTTGTCACTCCTGAAACAGAAATATATCCGCAGCCGCAACGCCAAAGGTCTGATGATGAACAAGGTAGGCGATGCTTTCAACATCTGCTACAAGTCTCTTCCATACGACCTTACCGGTGCCCAGAAGAGAGTTATCAAGGAAATACGGGCTGACATGATGAGCGGAAAACAGATGAACCGCCTGCTTCAGGGCGATGTCGGTTCGGGAAAGACAATGGTGGCGGTGCTCTCTGCCCTGATCGCATACGGAAACGGCTACCAGTCATGTATCATGGCTCCTACCGAAGTGCTTGCACGCCAACACTATAAGAACATGTGCAAGTATCTCGAGGGGACCGGGGTCAATGTTGCCGTACTTACAGGTACGACGAAGACTGCCGAGCGCCGTACGATTCTCGAAGATCTGGCGTCCGGCAAGACAGGAATAATAGTCGGTACACATGCATTGATAGAAGACAATGTTGTTTTCAGCAACCTCGGACTTGCTATCATTGATGAGCAGCATAGGTTTGGCGTCGATCAGAGGTCAAAGCTCTGGAAGAAAGCCAGTTGCGGTATCGCTCCGCATATACTGGTAATGACGGCCACGCCGATTCCGAGGACTCTGGCGATGACACTGTACGGCGACTTGGACGTCTCTGTCATTGATGAGATGCCTCCAGGCAGGAAGCCGATTCAGACCATCCAGATCACCGAACGGCAGAAACTTCAGCTCTACAATTTCATGAAGGAGCAGATTGCCAAGGGACATCAGGCCTATGTCGTCTATCCTATGATTTTCATCAATAAAAAAGTGGACTACAAGAATCTGGAGAGCGGATACGAGGAGATTGTCGCTGCTTTTCCGCATCCGCCGTATAAGGTTGCCATCGTCCACGGACAACAGAGTGACGAGGATAAGGCATTCAATATGAATGCTTTTGCTGCGGGCAGGGCCAACATTCTGGTTTCCACTACCGTAATCGAGGTAGGTGTGGATGTCCCTAATGCCACGGTCATGGTAATCGAAAGTCCTGAAAGGTTCGGACTCAGCCAGTTACATCAGTTGCGCGGCAGGGTCGGACGTGGCGGAGGAGATTCGTATTGTATCCTGGTCCGCGGAGATAAACTGAGCGAGGAATCACGGAAACGCATTGACCTTCTCTGCCAGACTGAGGATGGGTTCGTGCTTGCAGAGGAGGACATGAAGATGAGGGGGCCGGGCGACATGGAGGGCACCCAGCAGAGCGGACTTCCGATAGAGCTTTCCATCGCGTCATTGGCGAAAGACGGGGCAATTCTCTCTGACGCAAGGGCTTACGCCGACAATATCCTGAAGAAAGATCCGGACTTGTCAATGCCATTGAACAGGCCTTTAGCGTTGGAGATGAGGAAAGACAAATATCAGAAACCAGACTATAGCAAGATTAGTTAATAACCATAAACCAATACGGATAATGAAAAGTTTAATAAGCTCGGGCGGTCTGGCCGCCTTGACAATCAGCGCTTTACTAGCAATGAACTGTAATTGTGAAAAAGAGGCGGCAGAGTATATCGGGCCGTCTGACATTGAAATTACCGACGGAAAGATGACTCCTGAGGTCCTGCTTTCTTTCGGCAGGCTTTCGGACCCGCAGTTGTCTCCTGACGGAAAGACCATTCTCTACGGCGTCAGCTACACTTCCATCGAGGACAACCGCACTTGCCGCAACTTGTTTGTTGTCAATGTTGACGGGACATCTCCGCGCCAGCTTACCAAAGACGGAAAGAGCATCAGCTGCGCCCGCTGGACAAATGGAAATACCATCACCTATATCCAGGGCGGTCAGATCTGGAAAGCTACGGTACGCGGACTTTCCGGTGACAATCCTAAACTTGTGAAGAGAACACAGCTCAGCAATGTTCCCAATGGCATCGGCGAGTTCAAACTCTCTCCTGACGAGAAGAGTCTGATGTATATCAGTTATGTCAAGAGTGACGTGAAGACAGCTAAGGATTCCGACCCGAAACTTGACAAGGCTGACGCGTATGTCGCTGAAGATCTGATGTATAGACATTGGGATCATTGGGTAACTGAACTGCCTCACACTTTTGTCGCAAAACTCGGAAGCGAAATCACACCGGACAACAGCATTGACATTCTCGCAAATGAGGAGAAGCTTTACGAGCTCCCTACAGAGCCACACGGCGGTCTCGAGCAGCTTGACTGGACTCCTGACGGAAAGTATATCGCTTATTCCTGCAAGAAGAAGACCGGCAAGGAGTATGCTTTCAGCACCAATACTGAAATCTACATATATAATGTAGCTGACGGCACATGCACTGTAATCCCTATGGGCGGCGGTTATGATACAAATCCGGCATGGAGCCCTGACGGGAAGAAGATCGTTTGGCTGAGCATGGCACGTGACGGCTACGAGGCTGACAAGAGCCGTCTCATGGCTGCCGACTTCAACAATGGTGAAATCAGCAACATCCGTGACCTGACCGCAGACTTCAAGTACAATGCTGCCGGTCCTGTCTGGGCTGATGATTCAGAGCACATTTATTTCAATGCTCTTTCTGAAGGCCTCCAAGGTATTTTCAAGGCTGATCTCAATGGAGGAATCACCCGTATTACCAAAGAGAACCAGTGGAATGACTATGATTCTCCTTTCGCTGTTGTCAAGGGTGAGGACGGAAACACTAAACTTCTCGCAAGCTGGTGTTGTATGGACTACCCTACCGAACTTGTCTGCGTAAATGAAGCTGACGGTGCCTCCGAGCAGATTACTCATGAGAATGAGCATATCCTTTCCAGACTTGCCAGCCACAAGACTGAGGCCAGAATGGTTCGCACAACAGACGGAAAAGACATGCTCACATGGGTTCTCTACCCTCCACAGTTCGATGAGACAAAGACTTATCCGTCAATTCTTATATGCCTCGGCGGTCCTCAGGGAACTCTCAGTCAGTCATGGTCTTACAGATGGAATTATCGTCTGATGGCTTCTCAGGGATATGTTGTAGTGCTTCCTAACAGACGTGGTACTACTGCATTCGGTCAGGATTGGTGCGAGCAGATTTCCGGTGATTATTCTGGACAGAACATCCAGGATTACCTTGCAGCGGCGCGTGAGCTGAAATCGGAGCCTTACATTGACAAGATGGCTGCCTGCGGAGCCAGCTATGGCGGATATTCGGTTTACTATCTTGCTGGTGTCCATGAGAATACCTTCGATTGCTTCATCGCTCATGCGGGCATCTTCGATGAGAAATACATGTATTACGAGACTGAGGAGATGTGGTTCTGCAACTGGGACAATGGCGGTCTGACTGAGTTCTCATATACTCCGGGACAGACAGGACCTGCAGGCGACGGCATCACTTTCGGTGGCATCCAGCAGGCCGGTTCTCCATGGAGCACAAGTGCAAAGGCAAAATGGCATTATTCTCACAGCCCTGTTGACAATGTTACTAAGTGGCACACCCCTATCCTCTGCATCCACGGCTGTATGGACTTCCGTATTCCTTATGACCAGGGAATGGCTGCTTTCAATGCGGCTCAGATGATGGGTGTTCCTTCGAAGCTTGTTATCTTCCCTGATGAGTGCCACTGGGTTATCAAGCCTCAGAACGCGCTGTTCTGGCATCGTGAGTATTTCGACTGGCTCGACAAGTGGTGCAAATAAGGGCTGAACGAAAGGTGCAAGCGATACGCATCTTCTTATAACTGAACCGGCAGGCATTGGTCCTGCCGGTTTTTTGTATTCAGAGACCATAATAAAAAAACATCCCGGAATCCTTGACGGACTCCGGGATGAATTATTTGTAACTGTTCAGGTTACGCTGATGCGCAACTCCTGACAATATTATTTACCAGCGAGTTTCTTGTAAGACTCGAGACGGATCCTAGCGAATTCCTCTGTCTTCTGAAGAAGTTCATCTGCTCTCTCAGGGAAGAGTTTGTAGAGGGATGCGAAACGGACCTCGCCCTTCAGGAAGTCCTGGAACTTGCTCCAGTCTGGTTCCTTGCTGTCGAGTGAGAACGGATTCTTGTCTGTTCCTTCAAGTTCAGGGTTGAACCTGTAAAGGTGCCAGTAACCGCACTCTACTGCAAGTTTCTCCTCCTTCTGGCTGAGACCCATACCTGCCTTCAGACCATGGTTGATACATGGAGCATAAGCGATGATGAGTGATGGTCCGTCATAAGCCTCAGCTTCCTTGATAGCGTTCAGATACTGAACAGGATTTGCTCCCATAGCTACCTGAGCAACATATACATAGCCGTAGCTCATTGCCATCATACCGAGGTCCTTCTTGCGGATCTTCTTGCCGCTTGCAGCGAACTTGGCGATAGCTCCGGCAGGAGTTGACTTAGATGACTGTCCACCGGTATTTGAATATACCTCCGTATCAAGCACGAGAATGTTTACGTTCTCACCGGAAGCGAGCACATGGTCGAGTCCACCGTATCCGATATCGTAACTAGCACCGTCACCACCGATGATCCACTGGCTGCGTGCAGGGAGGAACTTCTTGTATGTCAAGAGTTTCTTGCAGTGTGGGCAATCAGTATTCTCCATGAGAGGCAGGAGTTTGTCCGTAACCTCACGGGTAACTGCAGGATTGTTCTTATTCTCAAGCCACTGTCTGAAGAGAGCCTTGATTTCGTCTGAAGCCTTCTCGCAGTCGAGACCCTGAGTCATAATCTCAGCGATTGTCTCCCTTACACGGTCAGAACCGAGTTTCATACCGAGACCGAATTCGCAGAAGTCCTCGAAGAGTGAGTTTGCCCAAGCCGGACCATGTCCTTCAGCATTGGTGCAGTATGGTGATGCAGGGAATGAAGCACCATAGATTGATGAACATCCCGTAGCATTGGCAATCATCATTCTGTCGCCGAAGAGCTGGGTGATGTTCTTGATGTATGGAGTCTCACCGCAACCTGCGCAGGCGCCTGAGAATTCAAACAAAGGCTGTGAGAACTGTGAGTTCTTGACACTCTGAGACTTGCTTACGATAGTATCCTTGTAACCAACCTTGGTATTGAGGTAGTCGAAGTTCTCCTGCTCAGCCTGCTCGTCGAGTGCAGAAACCATAACAAGAGCTTTCTCCTTTGCAGGGCAGACGTCAACGCAGTTGCCGCAACCTGTACAGTCTGCGACTGAAACTGAGAGGGCGAACTTGTAGTCCTTGAGGACTGCCTTGCCCTGGGATGTCTTGAGACCTGCAGGTGCTGCTGCAACTTCCTCTTCATTGAGGATGAACGGACGGATAGCTGCGTGAGGGCAGACAAATGCACAGGTGTTGCACTGGATACAGTTGTCAGGCTGCCACTGTGGCACGAAGACTGCTACGCCACGTTTCTCGTAAGCTGCAGTGCCTGCCGGCATTGTACCGTCAGCATATGGCATGAATGTGCTTACAGGAAGTGTGTCACCTGCCTGTGAGTTCACGACGTCAGCGATTTCTTTTACGAATTCTGGAGCGAGACGGTCCTTGTTAGGGTTGACGAATTTGGCTGTGATGTTAGCCCACTCCTCAGGAACATTGACCTGCTCATACTCGCCTCCGCGGTCAACAGCCGCATAGTTCATGTTGACAATCTTCTCGCCCTTCTTGCCGTAGCTCTTGACGATAGCGTCTTTCATGTACTTGACAGCGTCCTCGTAAGGGATGATGCCTGTAATCTTGAAGAATGCAGACTGGAGAATGGTGTTGGTTCTTCCGCCGAGGCCAATCTCAGATGCAATCTTGGTCGCGTCAATGATATAGAACTTGATGTGTTTCTTCGCCAATGTAGCTTTCACGAAGTCAGGGAGTCTCTTTACAGTCTCTTCTGCATTCCAAAGGCTATTAAGAAGGAAGGTACCGCCATCCTTGATGCCCTTGAGAACGTCATACTTGCGGAGGTATGAAGGAACGTGGCATGCTACGAAGTCAGGGGTAGATACGAGGTATGGAGCCTTGATCTGCGCATCACCGAATCTGAGGTGTGAGCAGGTGTAACCGCCTGATTTCTTAGAGTCATAGTCGAAGTAACCCTGACAATACTTGCTGGTGTGGTTACCGATAATCTTGATGGTGTTCTTGTTAGCACCTACTGTACCGTCTGAACCGAGTCCGTAGAATTTGCACTCTGTTGTGCCTGGCTTCACGATGGAGATTTCCTTCTTGATAGGGAGGGACTTGAAGGTAACGTCATCTACGATACCGATGGTAAAGTCGTTCTTAGGCTCGCTCTGCTCGAGGTTGTCGAATACGGCAACGATCTGTGCAGGAGTCGTATCCTTTGATGAAAGGCCATAACGTCCGCCTACGATTACAGGCTCCTGGTCTTTGCCCTGGAACATTGCCTTTACATCGAGGTAGAGAGGCTCTCCGAGTGATCCCGGCTCCTTGGTCCTGTCGAGAACTGCAATCTTCTTCACGCTCTTAGGAAGCACCTTGAAGAAGTATTTCTCTGAGAATGGTCTGTAGAGGTGAACTGTAACGACACCGTATTTTCTTCCGTGAGCCTCGAGATAGTCGATGGTCTCCTTGATGGTCTCGGTAACAGAACCCATTGCAACGATGATTTCTTCTGCGTCAGGTGCTCCGTAGTACTCGAAAGGACGATAGTTACGTCCGGTGAGTTCGCCGAGTTCGCCCATGTAGCGTGCAACTACATCCGGAACTGCCTCATAGAACTGGTTTCTGGACTCTACCGCCTGGAAATATACGTCGCCGTTCTGTGCAGTACCTCTTGTTACAGGTGCCTCCGGAGTAAGAGCTCTTGCTCTGAATTTCTCCAAAGACTTGGTGCTGACCATATTTCTGAGATCGTCCTCATCGATGGCCTCGATCTTCTGGATTTCGTGTGATGTACGGAATCCGTCGAAGAAGTGGAGGAACGGAATGCTTGACTTGATAGCTGCAAGGTGAGCAACTGCCGCGAGGTCCTGAGCCTCCTGTACTGAACCGGAAGCAAGCATTGCGAAGCCTGTCTGGCGGCATGCCATAACGTCCTGATGGTCACCGAAGATTGACAATGCATGAGATGCGAGGGCACGTGCTGAAACGTGGAACACGGCAGGAAGCATCTCACCTGCAATCTTGTACATGTTAGGAATCATGAGGAGGAGTCCCTGGGATGCAGTATATGTCGTCGTAAGGGCACCGGCCTGAAGTGAGCCGTGAACAGCTCCTGCAGCACCGCCTTCACTCTGCATCTCGGTAACTTTCACAGTCTCGCCCCACAGATTCTTTTTTCCGTGGGCCGCCCACTCGTCAATGTTCTCTGCCATTGTCGATGATGGTGTGATAGGGTAAATAGCTGCATGCTCACTGAAAAGGTAAGCAATCTGAGAGGCAGCGTAGTTACCGTCACAGGTGATGAATTTCTTTTCTTTTGCCATAATCGTTAATGTTTATGTGATTGATTTTCGTTTGTTTCTATATGAAACCCAAATATAACCTGCTACATCATAGCAAGTTATATTAAGCATAAAGACATCGGCCGGAATCCCGACGATGTCTCTCTTATAAGACTACAGAGTCTCCAGACCTTCTACGGTCACGATAGAGCCGGCGATTCTCTTCACGAGTCCCTGAAGAACCTTGCCCGGACCTATCTCCATAAAATAATCTGCCTCGTCAGCCAGCATATTCTTCACGGACTGGGTCCATTTCACCGGTGCTGTAAGCTGCGCAAGCAGATTTTTCTTTATAAGCTCAGGATCCTGTGTAGGCTGAGCCGTAACGTTCTGATAGATAGGGCAAATCGGCGCCTTGATTTCTGTGGCTTCGATTGCCGCTCCGAGTTCAACGCGTGCAGGTTCCATGAGTGGCGAGTGGAAAGCTCCGCTCACTGCAAGCGGCAAGGCCCTTTTGGCTCCTTCTGCCTTAGCCCTGTCACAAGCCTCTGCAACTGAATCTTTCTCCCCTGAAATTACTACCTGACCATCACAGTTGTAGTTTGCCGGAATCACGAGTCCGTGGCATGATTTGCAAAGGTCTTCGACCTGCTCATTGGTCAGGCCAATGATAGCCGCCATCGAACCCGGCATCTGCTCACAGCATTTCTGCATAGCCTTGGCCCTGATGGATACAAGTTTCAATGCGTCCTCGAATGCTATGGCGTGGCTGGCAGCAAGTGCTGAGAATTCACCGAGTGAATGTCCCGCAACCATATCCGGCTGGAACTGGTCATAACATGCTGTAAGTACAACTGAGTGGAGGAATATCGCAGGCTGAGTCACCTTAGTGGCTTTCAATGCTTCCGGTGTTCCGTCGAACATTATGTCTGTAATCCTGAATCCTAGAATCTCATTGGCCTTTTCGAACATTTCTTTGGCCTTCTGACTCTTCTCATATACTTCTTTGGCCATACCCGGGAACTGTGCTCCCTGGCCTGGAAATACATATGCTTTCTTCATAGTATCAAAATTTGTTTTATTCGTGTTAAAAAATCGTGTGAGAACCTGACAGCCGTCTACTACTATTCCCACCTTCCAAACGCTTATCCCTACTCCAATTGCCCATCGGCTGCCAAAATGTCGTTTACCTCTCAAAAATCGGTCCTAACTGAACATTCAGGCGGAATTTCAACAAAGAGAGACAGTTCGCCCTTGTCTGGCAAAATTAAATAAAATCTTAGAGAAAAGCGAAAAATTACACGGATTAATCATTAAAATAGTTAACTTTGCAACGGAGATAAGGGAAATCAATTCCGCATGGCGGCATTTGTTCCTGTCCCCTTTTGCTCCCATAGTCTAATGGATAGGATTTCAGATTCCGGTTCTGACGGTTTGGGTTCGAATCCCGATGGGAGTACCAAAACTGCCTTTATAGGTATCTACAGGCCTAATAGGGGCAAGAATACAGGCAAGGTTTTGCAGAAGACCTTGCCTCTTTTTTTTATTTTGTGTTGTTTCATGAGTTTGGCCGTGCCTCGGGAAACCATAGACATCGAACATATGATATGGAAAAGAAGGATCCCATGTACGCCTGCCGGTCGGACCATGCGGACTGGTACGCCACGCTGGGGCGATCCTTTCCACCTTATACGCGGCGGGCCAGAGCGGGCAGACTTCAGGCAATTTAGTTCCGCGAAAACGTTTTAGGTAGAACCAAATGAATTCCGCAAAGTGTTTTGTACCGAGAAAACGTTTTATACGGAACAAAACAATACTGCAGCCGGATGTGAGCTGCTGAATGGGCGCCCAATATCGGAGACATGATGTAGATACATACTGAATACGTCCGTAAAATCCGTCCCTTCCACGGACAAATGTCATTGCTTAGCAATAATTAGGAGCACAACGAAATAACTTCCCTTCCACGGCCAATGTCAATGCCAACCTGTGAAGAACATCTATCCTTCGGACAAACATGCCACTCGCAGACACGACTTTCCCATGAGAACCAGAAAAACGCACTTCTTTGGAATACGTAAACAATCCCGAACACGCCAAGTGGATATCGTTTTGGGCTGATTATTTGCCAAGGTCATGCATTTTCATTAAATTTACCGGAGCAAGGAAAAAATCAGACAATGACAGACAATAAGAAGGAAGTGGAGCGTGCTGAACTCCACAGGAACATTTGGGCTATAGCCGACGAAATGAGAGGCTCCGTGGACGGATGAGATTTCAAGTCCTACATCTTGGGAATACTCTTCTACAGATACGCGAGAGAAAATCGACATCGTGAAGCTCAATGCTGAATTGCAGGAGATTGTGTCACGGGAGAATGTTCTGCGGGATGAAATTGACAAGATTATTAACGAAATTGAGATATGATGTCATTGTGCCATTTCGGAGCGGAAGGTAATGACGAAGCCGCTCGGGTGAGGAGCGGCTCCGATACTGACGGGCGTTCAGACAAGGCTGTCCGCCTACCGGTTACGGTAGTGGGCCTTCACGTAAACCTTTTTGCCTCCGACCAATCTGAAATGGCCTTTGACCAAAATAGGTTTGTGAGCTGCTCTGCACTCTGTGTCAGGGCGCTCGTCAAACTTAATGATAATGGAAATTTTCATGATGTAAAAATGATTTGTAAGTTTGAGAGTTGAGAGCGGCCTTTGGGAGTACTTCCGTCAGTATATCTCCTAAAAGCAAAAAGCACTCACCCGAGGGCAAATGCTTTTTAAAATAAGTTTGACGAGCGCCTCAACCATTCATATGAAAATTTCCAATGCAAAGGTAAGAATTTTAAGGGAAAACGCAATACTTGACAGAAGGAAAACATGAGCAAGTTAGAAAGGTTAATACAGCAGTACTGTCCGGATGGGGTTGAGTGGAAACCGCTTGGAGATACCAGCGCGACAGTTTCTGGGCAGACAGCAACAACAAGGTAATCAACGACCTGGTGGATTTCACCAAGACATTCTTCTCCAAGCATACCCTGCTGAACATCCTCCCCAAGTATTGCGTATTCACCAGCGAGAGAATGCTGATGGTGATGCGTCCGTACCAGATTGCCGCCACGGAACGGATACTCCAGAAAATCAATGTTGCAAACAACTACAAACTTTACGGAAAAACCGACGGAGGCGGATATATCTGGCACACGACAGGTTCCGGAAAGACATTGACCTCATTCAAGACAGCACAGCTGGCATCCAGACTCCCTTACATTGACAAAGTCCTCTTCGTCGTCGACAGAAAAGATCTGGACTATCAGACGATGAAGGAATATAACCGTTTCGAGGAGGGCGCGGCCAACGGCAACTCCTCGACTGCCGTATTGCAGAGACAACTGGAGAACAAGGACAAGAACGGCGGACATCATGATTACCGTATCATCGTCACGACCATACAAAAGCTTTCCATCTTCATCCAGAAGAACAAGAACCATCCCGTATTCCAGCAGCGCGTGGTAATTATCTTCGATGAATGTCACAGAAGCAACTTCGGAGAGATGCATACCGCCATCACGAAGAACTTCAAGAAATATCACATGTTCGGTTTCACGGGCACGCCAATTTTCGCACAAAATGCCGGAACCGGTGGAGACATGAAGCTGAAAACCACGCAACTGGATCAGCAGTCAAGAGACTTTCTGGAGGGAGCGATCAAGGATTACAACCAGATGTTCTCCACCAATTACGACACGTCCGGAGAAAAGATACGAACCTTCTTTGAAAAATATTTCGGGCTATAAACGCCGTCCGCGCTTGCACCGGCTATCCCCGCCTTCAGAGTTTCTCGAACTTGTAGCCGAGGCGGGCCAGTTCGACGGCGGCGCCGATGCGGTACATCTCGTGGCAGGATGCTACGAAGACCTGATATGCGACAATACTCTGTGGCTCAATGTTTTCGTGACGAATAAGGGAAATCGTCGCATCGGCACAACGGCGGAAAAGATTACGCAGAGATTCCGCTTCTGGAGAATTCAGGTCAATGCCAATGATATCGCTGATGATATGATCATCCATGTCATCGAAACCCTGACTTCCGTAATACACTGAGTAAGGCATGTTCGAACACATTGACCAGTCGGAATCCCAGCCGCAGGCGACCGCCATGCCCAGATAGGAGGCCCAGGCAACGGCAACTGTAGGATAATCAGCAATTTGCGGCATTGCGTCAGCAACATAGTCTCCGCCCAGTTTCTGCCAATGCTCATCAATGTCAGGACTCGACAACAGCATTGACGGAGCAGTCTGCACACTACCATTGACAATACCCTCGACAGGAGCGGAAGTCACCTTGAAACCGCTTTCGCGGCAGATGCGCACAAGTTCACCCTCAAGTTTGTCAATGTAAGTCTCTATGTCGTAAGTATTATCCATCTGAATCAAATTTTTAAAATCACAATTCCGGCAAAACCACATAGCAGAATAACAGCCATGCAGAGAACAGCAAAGGTACGATATTTTTCAAAAAAATTACCCTTAGTTGTTGCAGAACAAGAAAAAATACATATCTTAGCGCCCTGACAGTTTTGAACAACTCAAATTTATAATTTAAAGGCAATACAATCAGACATACATATTACCTGAATTACCTGAAAAATAAGCGACAAGTTCTATTGTCGGTTACATGAACCTGACTCCCAGGAATACATAACATCACAAATCATAAGTAAATGAAAACAAAACTTTTCTTGGCTTTGGCCGCAGCGGCAGCCATCACTATCTCCGGATGTTCGAAAAAATCCGAGACACTCCAGACTCCGAAAATCGAAGTCTCCAACTTGTCAACTACAAGTTTCTCATTCACATGGACAGCAATTCCTGACGCAACAGGATACACCTATGAGGTGAAAGCTGCGAACCAGTCCACAGTAACTAGCGGCAACAGCGTAAAACCTGAAAACGTAGAGGTTACAGGACTCAACATGGCCAGCACATATACAGTTTCAGTCCAGGCACTCGGAACCGGTTCATTCACAAACTCAGAATATGCGACAGTGACCGTGACGACATTGGACAACACTATCCACTTTGCTGACATGGTGCTCGCAAGAAGACTCCTGGCAATGACAGAGCCTAAGATTGACGCAGACGGAGACGGCAAGATTACATTCGAAGAAGCCTCTGTAGTGAAGGAACTCAATCTCGGATTCGCCGAGAAACCGGAGAGCACAGTCGATTGCGTAACGGACATCACAGGACTGGAGTACTTCACATCATTGGAGACATTGAACCTGAAATTCAACAGCGTAAGCGACATCAAGCCTATCGAAGGCATCTCGACATTGAAAGTCCTCATCCTCGGCGAGAACCCGATTTCTTCCATCAATCTCGATAAACTCGGCGAGCTTACAGACCTCAGACTCTACGGCACAAACATCTCTGAAATTGACCTGTCAAAGACCCCGAAACTCGAGAGCCTCTACCTCCAGAGGACAAAAGTCAGCAAGGTTGACCTCACTCCGCTCCAGTCATTGGACCAGGCCCTTATCAACAAATGCTCCAACCTCAGCGAGCTCAAGGCTTCGAACCTGCCTAGTCTCACCAGACTCGATGCAGTAGAAGGAAACCTCACAAGCTTTGAGATTTCAGACTGTCCTTCATTGAGAGAGCTTCACCTGAACAGCAACAAGCTCACATCCATCAAATTGAACAACCTCGCCATGCTCATGAGACTGAACGTATATGACAACCAGCTCACCAGCATTAACGTATCTAATCTGCCGTTCCTCATGTGGCTGTTCGTGTTCAACAATCAACTTACAAGCATCGATTTGTCTGCAAATGTTCCGCTGAGAGAGTTCAGGGCGTCCAACAATCCTCTTACAGAAGTCAATCTGAGCACAAATGAGAATCTCGTATCACTCGAGCTCGAGAATATGAGCAAGATGAAGACTCTGAATATCAAGAACGGATACTATGACGAATGGGAAAGCGAGTATCTCATCGTTGACGGGAACACCGCTCTCGAGAAGGTAATCACCGATCCGGGTGCCGAATTCGAACGCGTCAAAAAATTGTTTGCAAACAATCCTAAAGTTCAGGTTGTAACAGAATAAGATTTCTGTCAATGCAAAAAAAGGCCGACCATCAAAATCGATGGCCGGCCTTAATTGTTTACTAAAATTCCGCGTAGGGAACTTTATGTTTGTCAGATGATTACTCAGCCTCTGCTGTAACGCCAGGACGCATGATTACTGTCTTGACAGTACCTGAAGCAAGAATTGTCTTCAGGATATTCTGAACGTCAGCAGGTTTGAGATTCTCAAGCGCGCTCTCGTACTCCTTGTCGAAGTCAACAGAGTGGAGATCCATGAACTTGAGTGAATTCATCCACCAGCCGTTGGTGATACGTGACTCAGGAAGATTCTTGTGAAGATTCTTCATAGCCATATCGAATTCATCTGCTGTAGGACCTTCGGCGGCGAGAGCATTGAGACCTTCAAGGCTGAGGCTTATGAGCTTGTCGGCAGCAACCGGCTTGGTATCGAAATAAACCTGGATAAGAGCCTCCGGCTTAGGTTCACTTGTAACTGAGCCGTAAGCAGATGCGCCATAGGTACCGCCCTCATCCTCACGGAGAGACTTGGTGTATCTCATGTCGAGGATATAAGTTGCAGCAGAAAGAGCAACCTTGTCAATGACCTTGAACTCAGGAAGTTCTGTCTGGAACACCTCGATTACGGTAACCTTAGGGGTCTGCATATCCACCTTGAAGTCTTCGGTAACCTTTCCAGGAACAATCTCAGGGTCTTCATACTTCGCGGTGAACGGCTTCTTGCCCTTCTTGATGGAACCGAGATACTTCTCAACGAGAGGAGTAACGGTGTCAATGTCAAAGTCACCGCAGATAATCATGGTAGCACCCGCAGCATCATTGAACAGCATCCTGTAGTTCTTCTCGATAGTAGCGAGGTTTGCATTATCCACAACAGCCTCTGAAAGGAATTTGTGTCTAGGGTTGTCACCATAGAGAACCTCATTGATTACCTGAGAGAACTTGTAGTCAGGACGGAGGATGTAGTTAGGAAGGATAGCCTTGAGCTGTTTGATGCCCTGGTCATATTCAGACTGATCGAAACGAGGGTCAGCGAAATAGAGGTAAGTAAGCTGAAGAGCAGTCTCGAGATCCTTAGGAGTGCAGTTTCCGTTCACGCCGTGGCGGAGAGCATTGATGAAAGGAGAAACAGAGACATTCTTGCCTGAAAGCATCTTGCCGACGGTTGTGCCGCTGAACTTGGAGATACCGCAGAAACTCTGGAATGCGCCCCATACATTGCTGTCGAAGCTGTCGAGATCCTCTGTAGGAACCATTGAGAAACCGCCGTTCTTGTAAAGCTGGAATGCGATATGGTCTTTCTCGTCATCTGACGGACGGAGGATAACCTTCATGCCGTTCTTGAGAGTGAGAACCTTGCTTCCGTAAAGACCGTCAGCAGTAGTCTTCACTGCGCTTCCCTTAAGCTTGGAAGGATCGAGGAACTCTGTTGCGACAACCTCGCTCTCGTTAGGTTTGATTTCAGCGCCATTGACTTCATCAATAGCCTTTCTGATGTCTTCGGCTGTAGGAAGAGTATAGCCTTCCTTCTCCGGGCCCTTGAATACGACTACCATATTGCTGTCAGGGATAATCTGCGCAACAGTCTGGTTGATAGCCTGGTCCGGAAGCATTGACATAAGCTGCTTGGTGAGTTCATACTCCTGCTCAGGCTCCATGTAAGCGTAGTTGTCGAAGAAGTTGTCGATAAGAGGCTGGACAAGTTCGGAGTTCTGCCTTGTGCTGGCCTTCTTGGCTGCGCTTTCGTAGTATGAGAGGAGATCCTCCTTCGCTCTTGAAATCTCGTCGCTTGAGAAACCATATTTCTCCATCTTCTTGATCTCGGTATAGAATGCCTTGAAAGCACCTACAGGGTCATTCTCGTGTGCAGAGATATTGCCCATGGAAACTTCCATTGTCTCACAAAGGTTGCCGATACCGAAACCAGCATGGATGAACGGAGCGTCAGCCTTTGCTGAAATATCTGAGAAGCGCTCGTCCATGATGCTTGAAATCAATGACTTGAGAATGTCAGAAATCTTTCCGAGAACGGTATTGTTGAACTCCTCAGGCATCGCCTCGTTCTTCCAATACACCTCATAGGTAGAATTGACAGCCTCAGGGTCGGATACGATACCGATGACAGGCGCCTGGTTTCCAGGAATCATGATTACATCCTTCGACTTAGGATCGACAGGTGCAGGGATATCAGAGAAGATCTCCTTAATCTTAGCCTCAACGTAATCAGGGTCAATGTCACCTACAACGATAAGAGCCTGGAGGTCAGGACGATACCATGTATGATAGAAGTTTGTAAGGCTCTCAGGCTTGAAAGTCTCGAGGTTTTCCTGACTTCCGATAAGAGAGCACGAAGCATACTTGGAATCACCATAGATGTAAGGCTTTGACTTCTCATACATTCTCCAGTTGGCATCTCTTCTGGAACGTCTTTCCTCGATGATGACTCCCCTTTCGGCATCGATTTCCTTAGGGTCGCAAGTCACGAAATGAGAGTAGTCATGCATGATGAGGATACAAGAGTCCACAACTGTAGGACGGATGAGAGGAATGTTATTGAGCATATAAGTCGTCTGCTCAACTCCGGTCTGCGCATTGACATTGCCGCCGAATGACGCACCGATGCTCTGGAGCCAGTCGAGAATACCCTTTCCAGGGAAATTCTTGGTACCGTTGAAGCACATGTGCTCGAGGAAATGTGCCAGACCGTCCTGGTCAGGGGTCTCCTGGATAGCACCAACATTAGTCGCAAGATAGAACTCTGCACGATTTGCAGGCTGACCGTTCTTCATGATGTAGTAGGTCAGTCCGTTTTCGAGTTGTCCTTTCCTTACGGCAGGATCATTCGGCAGCACCTGATTCTGGGCATTCGCAGAGAACGCGAACGCAGAACACAGAGCCGCAAATAAAAGAACCAATTTTTTCATATACTAAAATAGTTTATCAAATATTTCACAATATCACAGTAACAAATTGTCACTGCAAAATCAGTGCAATATAGAAATATTACATCATTCCGGCAAAAAAATATTAATTTTGTAACGAATAAAGGGAAAAATATAAAATCGATTTACATGCTGGAGGATTTCAGACTGAAAGTATTCATGGCCGTTGCCGAAACAGGAAGCTTCACCAAGGCATCCAGAAAACTAGGCGTATCCCAGCCGGCCGTGAGCCAAAATATAAGTTCCTTGGAGAAAGAAACCGGGGCGATACTGTTCCAGAGGGCCAGAGGCGAAGTATCATTGACAAGCGAAGGCCTCGTGTTCAAGGAATACGCATCGCGGATACAATATTGGTATTCAGCAACTTCCGAGATGTTCGGGCAAAAAGGGAAGCTCACCTCCGGCAAACCTGTCAGAATCTGCGCAGATTCAGTGGCTGCCGCCTACCTGCTCCCGAAGCCTTTGTCAATGATAACAGGCTCGAATCCTGACATTGTCTTCGACCTCACCCAGGCCCGGACAAGGAAGCCGATACTGGAGGCTGCCGACAGCGAGGAGGTTCCGGGAACGCATTTCGGAACGCCTGAGGATGCCGACGTGGAAATCTCAGCATCGCCAAGTCCGGAGACCATTGACTTCGAGGGGGAAAGCAAGCTCATAGGCGTAATGGAAGCCATCGTCATAGCTTCGCCTGCAAACAGGTCCGTAAATGCGGCGGCAGTCAGCGAAGAAGATACCGAAGCGACAGCCAAGCCGTTCTCGACCATCGCAGGAATACACATTTCCAACAAATTTGCAGTATGGAGCGGCTACAGTTCCCTGCTGACACCTGACCTGGAAGCCAGGACAGCATTGACCTCAGACTCCATCGAGGCGATAAAATCGGTCGTCGAAGAATCCGCATCACTCATCGGCATTGTCCCAGCCCCTTGCGTCAGACAGGAACTCGCCAGCGGCAGGCTCCTCCAGATGCCGGTCAGACTGCCGGGATTCACGTTCGACATCCATTTCAATCCCCTGCCGGAATTTGCAGGACGCGACATCTGCCAACTCCTGAAAAGGACACTCTCAGAAAGTCTGAATTCATTGGCATAACGGAACTTGAGACATTTTAAAAACCTTATATCATGAAATTGTTTACACTAATCACAGGAACCGTCGCAGTAGGACTTTCAATGCTGCTCGCGAATGTTCAGGCCAATGCAGCCCCACAGCCCAAGACCAAATTACGCCCGACCAAGACTGTACTTCTGTATCCTGAAGGCCAGAATACAGACAAAGGCATCGAAGAAAACGGCAAAACAATAACCGCAGGCCCTGGCGTATCCAACGGACTTAGAGGTCCTGAAAAAATAGAGAGCAACGGCAACATGGGCAATGTAGGCGACAGCGCCAGAATAGACATATACCTGCCTAAACGCCCTAACGGTCAGATGATTGTCGTATGTCCTGGAGGCGGATACGGATTATTGTCCACTTTCAATGAAGGTTCATATGTAGCAGACTGGTTCACAAAGCAGGGCGTGTCCGTCTGCGTCGTGAAGTACAGACTTCCGAACGGACATTGGACAGCACCGCTTACTGATGTCCAGAACGCATTCCGCTACTGCCGAGCACACTCTGAGGAGTGGGGCATCAGACAGATCGGAATCATCGGATTCTCTGCAGGAGGCCATCTGGCAGCATCTGCCTCAACCCTTTTCACCGATGACATTACCAGACCTGACTTCTCAATCCTGGTTTATCCCGTCATCACTATGGACCTCGGGCTCACACATAAAGGCACCCACGACGGACTCATAGGCAAGGAAAGCAAATGGCTGGACGAGAGTCTCAGTGTAACGGAATACAAGAAGAATAAAGCCGAGTATGAGTCACTTATGGACAGATATTCCCTCGAAAAACAGGTAACGGAAAAGACTCCGACCACAATGCTGCTGCTCTGTTCAGATGACAAGACAGTAGCGCCGGAGAACAGTTTCATGTACTATGACGCATTGAGAAAGAACGGCGTGGATGCCCAACTCTATGTCTTCCCTTACGGCGGACATGGCTGCGGATTCACAACTTCCGAATTCGGCGGAGACCTCATCGGGCCATATCGCACAGTGTTTTTCGATGCCATCAGCACTTGGCTCGGAGAACTCAGGAAGTAAAACCTAATTCCGGACTTTACGGAAAGGACACATTTGAAGAACCCGTCAGGGACAGTCACAATGTGGTCCTTTCCATTGAATCGGCGAGCCTGAGAAGATACTTTCCATAATCATTCTTAGCCATCGGCTTCGCAACCTCACGAAGTTTTTCGCGCGAAATCCATCCCTGGCTGAACGCAATATCCTCCAGGCAAGCCACCTTCAGCCCCTGACGTTTTTCGATTACTTCAATGAAAGTGGATGCCTCCGCCAAGGATTCGTGTGTGCCTGTATCAAGCCATGCAAAACCTCTAGGCAAGGTAGCGACTTTCAGCTGTCCGTGATTCAGGAATTCCTGGTTCACAGATGTTATCTCAAGTTCCCCGCGTGCGGAAGGACGGACATTCTTTGCAATTTCCACCACGTCATTAGGATAGAAATAAAGTCCGACGACAGCATAATTGCTCTTCGGCTGTGCAGGTTTCTCCTCGATGCTGAGACAATTGCCATCCTTGTCAAACTCCGCGACGCCATAGCGCTCAGGGTCACTTACCTGATACCCGAAGACGCAGGCCATCGACTGCTCTTCCACCATTTTCACAGTATCGCGAAGAAGTCCGGTAAAGCCGGCACCATAGAAGATATTGTCGCCGAGGACCATGCATACGTCATCATTTCCTATGAACTCCTCACCGATGATGAAGGCCTGGGCAAGACCGTCCGGCGAAGGCTGCTCGGCATATTCGAATTTGACTCCGAACTGGCTGCCGTCTTCCAGAAGCCTCCTGAATCCAGGGAGGTCAGTCGGCGTGGAGATGATAAGAATTTCCCTGATTCCTGCCAGCATGAGCACGGAAATCGGGTAATATATCATCGGTTTGTCATAAATAGGGATAAGTTGTTTGCTGATGCCCTTGGTAATCGGATAAAGCCGCGTTCCGCTTCCTCCGGCCAAAACTATTCCTTTCATATTTGATATGTCATAATTTAAATTATCTGCCGGCATTGACCTTACTTATGTTATATATAGGTGTCCGGCGCCCGTTCGGGCGACAGCAGGCCAACCCGGACAAATTTAATCAAAAATCGTGATTATAGAAGAAAGATGAGTATATTTGTCAAGACTCTGCAGACGCGGGGCAAAAAAAACAAATAACGCAATGGAAGTAATCAAGACCAGCATTGACGGCGTCGTGATAATCGAGCCGCGGATATTCAGGGACGAAAGGGGATATTTCTTCGAAAGTTTCTCGCAGAGGGAATTCGACGAAAAAGTAGGACATATAGATTTTGTCCAGGACAACGAGTCAATGTCGGTCTATGGCGTCATGCGCGGCCTGCATTTCCAGAGGCCGCCCTATGCCCAGAGCAAACTGGTAAGATGCGTACGTGGAAAGGTCCTGGATGTGGCAGTGGATATACGTGTCGGTTCTGCCACTTACGGACAATATGTAGCCGTGGAACTGTCCGAGGAGAACCACAGGCAGCTTTTCATTCCGAAGGGCTTTGCACATGGGTTTTCAGTCCTGAGCAAGGAGGCGGTTTTCCAGTACAAATGCGACAATTTCTATCATCCTGAATCAGACGGAGGCATCAGCATCCTGGACGACAGCATCGGCATCGACTGGCAAATTCCTGCCGAGTCAGCAATCCTGAGCAAGAAAGACACGGCGCACCCGCTGCTGAAAGATTTCGAAAGCCCGTTCATTATCAATGACATAGAGGTCAAATAATACAACAACAAATAACAGCACCCTACGAAACTTGAATAAGTTATGGATTTCAAAAGGAGTATAATCATTACCGGCGGTGCCGGCTTCATAGGCAGTCATGTAGTCCGTCTTTTCGTCAACAAATACCCGGACTACCATATCATCAATCTGGACAAGCTCACATACGCCGGAAACCTCGCCAATCTCCATGACATAAAGGATTGTCCGAATTATACTTTCATCAAGGCAGACATCTGTGACATTGACACGATCCGCTCCGTCATGCGCCAGTATCAGGTCGATGGAATCATCCACCTCGCGGCAGAAAGCCACGTTGACCGATCCATCCGCGACCCGTTCACCTTCGCAAGAACAAACGTGATGGGAACATTGTCAATGCTGCAGGCGGCCCGCGAGTATTGGGAAGGCCAGTCCACACCATGGTCTGTGGATAAAGTCAATGCTGATGGAACGTCAGGAGAGAAGGTAGCCTGCAGATTCTACCATATTTCTACCGATGAGGTTTATGGTGCTCTGGAAATCACGGCACCTGAAGGCATTGACTCACCGTTCACGACGAAGGCTTCTTCAAGTCATCATCACGCCTACGGTACTGATTTCTTCACAGAGGAGAACAAGTACGCTCCGCACTCCCCTTATTCAGCATCCAAGGCATCTTCAGACCATTTCGTGAGGGCATTCCACGACACTTACGGCATGCCTGCCATTGTCACAAACTGCTCGAACAACTATGGTCCTTACCAGTTCCCGGAAAAGCTCATTCCTCTGTTCATCAACAATATACGTCACCGCAAGCCGCTCCCTGTCTATGGACGCGGAGAGAATGTGAGGGACTGGCTCTACGTAGTGGACCACGCACGTGCGATTGACCTGATTTTCCACAACGGAAAGGTAGCTGAGACTTACAATATCGGCGGTTTCAACGAGTGGAAGAACATTGACATAATCAAGGTCCTCATCAATACCGTCGACAGGTTGCTGGGCCGTCCGGAAGGTTCTGACATTGACCTTATCACATACGTTACCGACAGGAAAGGACACGACATGCGCTATGCCATCGATTCCCGAAAACTCCAGAAGGAACTCGGCTGGGAGCCGTCACTTCAGTTCGAGGAAGGCATTGAAATAACCGTAAAGTGGTATCTTGAGCACCAGGACTGGCTGGACAATGTCACTTCGGGTGATTATCAGAAGTACTACGAAAACATGTACGGGGAGTAATTCATTCTCCCAGAGAGGCCTTGTACCAGTCGAACAGCATCTTCACTCCATCTTCGATTTCGACCTTGTGGGTCCAGCCGAGGCGGTGGAGTTTAGTCACGTCGATAAGTTTGCGCGGCGTTCCGTCCGGCTTGGACGAGTCGAACACGACCTCACCGCCAAAGCCCACAGCTTTCACTACAAGTTCACTCAACTCTCGGATAGTCAGTTCTTTACCCGTACCGACATTGATATGGCAATTGCGGATTTCACCCAGTGACGGGATTGCTCCGCCGCGGCCTTCGCTATTGTTGCGATCCACTTTTCCGTCAGTCCTGGCCCCGTAGAATACGGAAGAATATTTGTCAATGCCGATAATGTCGCTGAAATTGACATTGAGAAGTACGTGCACGCTCGCATCTGCCATATCTTCGCTCCAGAGGAATTCGCGGAGCGGCTTTCCGGTGCCCCAGAGAACGACTTTATTATCATTGACCCCATAAAACTCAAGGGCCTTCAGGATGCGCTCCCGGCTGTTGTTTCCATCTACGTTGCCCTCGCCGATAATCGCGCGGAGCTTGTCCGTAGGATTGATCGGGCGCTTGTCCATGTCGGTTTCTATGGCGCGCCAGTCTCCCTCGTGAATCAGCTTGGAGAGATAGATTTTCCGCATCATGGCCGGCATGACGTGGCTGTTCTCCAGATGGAAATTGTCATTCGGGCCATACAGGTTCGTAGGCATGACTGCGATATAGTTCGTCCCGTACTGGAGATTGTAGCTTTCGCACATTTTCAGCCCGGCAATCTTCGCTATCGCATATTCCTCGTTTGTGTATTCCAGAGGCGAGGTCAGAAGGGCATCCTCCTTCATCGGCTGGGGAGCATCTTTCGGATAAATGCAGGTAGAGCCGAGGAAGAGCAGTTTTTTGACTCCGTGGCTGTAGGCGTTGCCGATTACGTTGCACTGCATCTTCATGTTCTGCATGATGAAGTCGGCCCGGTAGAGAGAATTGGCCATGATGCCGCCCACGAAAGCGGCCGCAAGTACCACAGCGTCAGGACGTTCCTCATCAAAGAACTTCTGAACGGCATATTGGTCCGTGAGGTCAAGTTCCTGATGCGTGCGTCCCACGAGATTGGTATATCCGCGCTTCTGGAGATTGTTCCATATCGCCGAGCCCACCAGTCCGCGATGGCCGGCAACGTAAATTTTGCTATTCTTGTCCAGCATTGTCAATGTCTTTTAGGTGTCCTGCGATCACTCCCCTTCCTGCATCTTTTTCATCCTGCCGATGCAATGGCGCAATGATTCTGACCAATGCGGAATTTCGAGGTCGAAAGTGGTCTTTATCAATGTCTTGTCCAGCACCGAATAGTGTGGTCTTGCAGCTACGGTCGGAAAATCCACGCTCAGGCAAGGCTTCAGTCTGCAGACATTTCCGCACAGGCGCCCGACCTCGTAGGCAAGGTCAAAACGGGAGCAGAGCCCCTCACCCGAATAATTGTAAATGCCGGAACAAATGTCCGTCTTCCCCGAATGGATTATGTCAATGATAGCCTGCGCGAGGTCGCGCGCATATGTCGGAGTGCCGATTTCATCAATGACGACGTTCAGTTCATCCTTCTCGGCAGTGAGACGCTTCATGGTCTTTACAAAGTTCCTTCCGTAAGGTGAGTACAGCCATGATGTCCTCAGTATCACATGGTCGCATCCGGAATCGAGGATGGCCCTCTCCCCTGCCAGTTTGGTCAGGCCATATACGCCCAGCGGACTGGTGCCGTCAAGTTCCGTATATGGTTTGGATGATTCACCGCCGAAAACGTAGTCGGTGGAGATATGTATCAATGTTATTCCGAATTCCCTTGCCGCTTCCGCGAGATTATCTACGGCGATATGGTTCTGAAGGTCAGCTTCTTCGAAGTTTCCCTCCGCTTTCTCTACGTCGGTGTATGCTGCACAATTGACGATAGTGTCAATGGCATTGACCTCTATCATTTCCCGCACTGCGTCGAGGTCGGTGATGTCGAGGGTTTCCGTTTCCATGTAAGGCAACTCATGACGTGCCGTGAAAAGGAAACAGTCGTCGGCATTGACAATGCGACTGCATGTATTGTCGTGTTCTCTGCCAGGTACGATGTCACGCCCCAAGGCCAGATTTCTGATTTCCATTCCAAGCTGTCCGTTGGAACCAGTAACTAAGATATTGTGTCTCATTGGTTTAAAGACATTTGAGCGTCTTCCTCCCGTCAGATGCAGAGTCAGAACATTATTCTATCCGCGGAAATCGGCATTGATTTCCTGATTTATCCTGCAAAAATAACATCAAGTTGAATATAATGGATAGTTTTCGGGGAATTTTGTACAAAGATTTTGTTTTCGGAGAAATTATTCCTAAATTTGCAGTCCTTTTGGCGCATAGTGCGCTGGAAGTATATTTTAAACTTTATTAATTATGTTGAAACAGTACGAGACCGTTTTCATTGCAACTCCCGTTTTGTCTGAGGCTCAGATGAAGGAAGCGGTTGCCAAGTACGTTGACTTCATCGCCAAGAACGGCGGCGAGGTAGTGTACGAAGAGGACTGGGGACTTAAGCCGCTTGCTTATGCCATCCAGCACAAGACTTCAGGATTCTATCACCTTATCGAATTCAAGGCTAATCCTGAGTTCATCGCAAAACTCGAGACACAGTATCACCGTGACGAGAGAATCATCAGGTATCTTACAGTAGCTCTTGACAAGGATGCCGCTGCTTACGCAGAGAAGAGAAGAGCAAACAAGCAGGCTAAGGCTGCTGCACAGGCTGCTGAGGCTGCAAAATAATAAGGAGGACAGAATATGGCACAGACAAACAATGCACAGCAGAATAACGAGATCCGTTATCTGAACCCTCCTACAGTTGAGGTTAGAAAGAAAAAATACTGCCGTTTCAAGAGAGCAGGTATCAAGTATGTAGATTACAAGGACGCTGAGTTCCTTAAGAAATTCCTGAACGAGCAGGGTAAGATTCTCCCTCGCCGTATCACCGGAACTTCTCTCAAATTCCAGAGAAAAGTGGCTCAGGCAGTCAAGAGAGCTCGTTCACTCGCGCTTCTCCCGTATGTAACAGACCTTCTTAAATAATCAGGAGACAGGAATATGGAAATCATTTTGAAGAAAGAAGTGGCTAATCTCGGTCACGCAGATGATATCGTTAAGGTTAAAGCAGGTTACGCTCTTAACTATCTTATTCCTCAGGGATATGCAATCCTCGCTACTGAGTCTGCAAAGAAACAGCACGCAGAGACTGTACGTCAGAGAGCTCACAAGGAGGCTAAACTCGTTGCTGATGCTGAGGCTCTTGCAGCCAAGATTGCAGCAGTTTCAGTTAAGGTTTCTGCAAAGGTCAGCGAGAACGGCAAGATCTATGGTTCAGTTACAACCGCCCAGCTTGCTGAGGCACTCGTAGCTGCAGGTGTAGAGGTTGACAAGAAGGATATCACAATCCTTTCATCTGTCAAGGAACTTGGCGAGTATGAGGCTGAGGTTAAGTGCTACAAGAGTGTAAAGGGCACTTTCAAATTCGAAGTTGTTGCTGAATAATTTTCAGTAATACATATTTTAGACAAGCCGACTGGTATTTCCAGCCGGCTTGTTTTGTCGTATGGTTCCTCAGGCGATACGCGTATTTTTCAGACAAGTAAGCAAAAAAATACGTATATTTGGGGTGGTGAAGAGATTGTCCAGTCCTTTGTTTTAACGGACGACTCAGTTTGGCCAGAGATGGCAAGCCCTCACACGGGTAATAACGATTACTAAGCAAAACTGGGGTAATAAAATCATTTTTTTTGTCAAAAGACTTAAAAGGTTACAAAAAATGTCGATTTTATTAGTTTTGTTAAAAAAAATGTAATAACTTAATCCCAAAATTAAGCCTTACATCCGATGGATAACAAGACACAACCAACAGACACCCTTCAGAAAGGGAACATTCTTATCATAAACACGGGTTCCACCACCACGAAACTCGGATACTTTTCCGACGGAGTCCGCGTCTTCGACACCAAACTGGAGCACACCGCTGAGGATGTTGCCAAATATCCTTCCGTAATGGACCAGTCAGACATGCGTCATCAGGCAATCAAGGATTTCATGGCATCAAAAGGCATTCCTCTTGAAGATGTCGATATCGTGATGGCCAGAGGTGGTCTCATTACCCCAGTAATTACAGGAGTCTATAACGTAAACCAGGACATGCGTGATGTCCTCCAGAGTTGCCGCGACGGAAACCATGCGTGCAACCTGAGTGCCATTCTGGCCGACGATGTTGCCAAAGAAATTAACGAGATCAGAGATGAAAAGCATCTCACTCCACGCTTCGGCAAATGCGTTGCATATATCGCTGACCCTCCTATGGCAGACGAAATGCTGCCTGAGTGCAGAATGGGAGGCATTCCTGAATTCACAAGAAAGACTCTTTTCCACGCCCTGAACTCCAGAGCCATCGTCAGAAGATATCTCCGTGAGCATGGACGCAAGACGAATGATGCGACTCTCATAGTAGCCCACATGGGCGGAGGAGCCACCATCTCTCTCCACAGGAACGGCAGAGTAATCGACACAAACCACGGTCTGGGAGGTGACGGTCCTATCACTCCGGAAAGAGCGGGCTGCTGTCCTCCTTTCGAACTGATTGACATGTGCTTCAGCGGCAAATACACCAAGGAAGAGATCCAGAAGAAACTTATCGGACGCGGTGGTGCCGTCGCATACTTCGGAACAAACAGCATGATAGATGTCGAGAACATGGCCGCATCCGGAAATGAACTCGCCCAGACCTTCCTGAAGGCATACGTCCTGAACATCTGCAAGTATATCGCTGCCATGGCGGCAACTGCTGACGGCAAGGTGGACGCAATCCTTCTCACCGGAGGTATCGCCCACAGCAAGATGCTCATGGACGCGATTACTGCCAAAGTGAAGTTCATCGCACCGGTAGAGGTTTACCCTGGAGAAGATGAGATCAACAGTCTCGCCGAGAACGGATACATCATCCTTTCCGGACAGACCAAGATCCATACATATAACAAGGACAGAATCATTGAGGATTAAACAATACACTTTTTTATAATGAAAAATATCGATTGGAGCCAGCTGTCTTTCAGCTACACTCAGACAAAAGCATTGGTATATAGCCGATGCATTGACGGAAAATGGGAATCTCCTGTTGTGACAGAGGATTTCAACATTACTTTCAATTGCTTTGCGGGAATCTTCCACTATGCCCCTTCATGCTTTGAGGGACTTAAGGCGTTCCGTGGTGTTGACGGCAAAATCAGACTTTTCCGTCCGGACCGCAATGCCAAGAGAATGGCATCCAGCGCTACATATCTCGACATGCCGTACCCGTCAGAGGAGTTGTTCATCGAAATGTGCGTACGCTGTATCAAAGAGAACATCGAATATCTTCCTCCATATGAGGTTACAGGTGCATCCCTCTACCTCCGTCCTGTACTCTTCGGTATCAACCCGCAGCTGGGCATCAAATCATCAAAGGACGTAATGTTCGCTGTAATGTGTTCACCTGTAGGTACTTATTCTGGAGCCAAGAGCCTTTCTCCAGGAACTGCTGTCATTTCCAGAAACTATGACCGTGCCGCTACACATGGTTCAGGATGCTACAAGCTCGGCGGAAACTATGCACAGTCACTGCACGCATACAACCTCGCACACAACTCCGGATACCGTGAGCTCCTGTTCCTCGACACAGCTACAAAGACAACCATCGAGGAGTTCGGTTCTTCAAACTTCTTCGGTATCAAGGGCAACACATATGTAACCCCACGTTCAGGAAGCGTTCTTCCTTCAATCACCAACATGAGTCTCCGTACAGTGGCTGCCGACATGGGCATGGATGTGGAAATCCGTCCTATCAAGGTAGAAGAGCTTGCTGAATTCGATGAGGTGAACTCATGCGGTACAGCTGTTGTGATCACCCCGATCTGCAGCATTGACGACAAACCTGCACTCGAGTGCCAGGATATTTCACGTCGCTACAGATTCCCTTCAGGTGACAAATGCGGCGTTACCAGCGAGAAACTCTACAACCACATCATCGGCATCCAGAAGGGTCTTGAAGAAGACACACACAACTGGTGTATGTTTATCGACTAAGCGATGCTTGAATTAGACTCAATAGAAAAAATTCTTGTAGAAGACGGGACTGACGAGGCAATCCGTCTGCTTGAAGAGTATATCACCTCTTCTCCGGAACCATCCGACCGCGCCTATTATCTTCTGGGCAACGCCCACAGGAAGAAGGGCGACTGGCAGTTGGCTATAAACAACTATCTGGAGGCCATGGCGATAAATCCTGAAAGCCCGGCGGCTAACGCGTATGCGATAGCGAACGAAATTCTGGATTTCTACAACAAGGATATGTACAATCAATAAACAAAAAGGTATTATGGCTAAAATGAAAGGAGCGACCATAGTCGATACCGAGAGATGCAAAGGATGTAATCTCTGCGTTGTCGCCTGTCCGCTCAAGGTCCTTGCTCTGACGACCAAGGAAGTGAACCGTAAGGGCTACAACTTTGCCCATGAGGTTCTTGCTGACACCTGTACAGGCTGTGCGTCATGCGCTACAGTATGTCCTGACGGGTGCATAACCGTTTACCGTCTTAAAACAGTCTAAGCTATGGCAGATCAGGAAATCACATTGATGAAAGGCAATGAGGCCATTGCCCACGCAGCGATCCGTTGTGGTTGCGACGGCTATTTCGGCTATCCGATTACCCCGCAGTCTGAAGTCCTCGAGACGTTGGCTGTAGAGAAACCTTGGGAAACTACCGGAATGGTTGTTCTCCAGGCTGAAAGTGAGGTTTCATCTATCAACATGGTCTATGGTGGAGCCTGCACCGGCAAGAGGGTTATGACTTCTTCTTCCAGCCCAGGCATCAGCTTGATGCAGGAAGGTCTTTCCTACATGGCAGGAGCTGAACTTCCGGCTCTCATCGTGGATGTAATGCGTGGAGGTCCGGGACTCGGAACCATCCAGCCTAGCCAGGCTGACTATTTTCAGGCATGCAAAGGTGGTGGACACGGAGACTATCATCTCATCGTTCTCGCACCTGCATCAGTTCAGGAAATGGCAGATTTCGTTGACCTCGGATTCGAGTTGGCTTTCCGCTATCGTAACCCTGCGATGATTCTCGCTGACGGCGCCATCGGACAGATGATGGAGAAAGTGGTACTTCCTCCGTTCAAGCCTCGCCGTACAGAAGAGGAAATCAGGAAAGAGTGTCCTTGGGCTACGACCGGACGTTTCGGCGGCAGAAAGCCTAATATCATCACCTCTCTTGAGCTCCGTTCTGAGGAAATGGAAATCATCAACCTCCGCATCCAGGAGAAATACAAGAAAATCGAGGAGAGCGAGGTGCGCTTCGAGGAATATATGCTTGACGATGCAGAGTATGCAATCGTAGCATTCGGTTCCGCAGCACGTATCGCAAAGAAGAGTATCGAGATCGCACGTTCACAGGGCATCAAGGTCGGACTCCTCCGCCCTATTACCCTCTGGCCTTTCCCTACCAAGGAAGTACAGAAGCTTGGCGAAAAGATGAAAGGCATCCTTTCACTTGAGATCAATGCCGGACAGATGGTAGAGGATATCCGTCTCGCTGTAGCCGGACGCGTACCAGTTCAGCATTTCGGCCGTCTGGGCGGAATCATTCCTGACCCTGACGAGGTTGTGGATGCAATCAAACGTCTTTTCTAATTTCTAAAGACCATGACAAGAGAAGAAATAATCGAGCAAGGACAGGTTGTCTATAAGAAACCTACCTTATTGAATGACACTCCGATGCATTACTGCCCCGGTTGCAGCCACGGAGTTGTGCACAAAATAGTCTCAGAGGTAATCGAGGAGATGGGAATGACTGACAAAACCATCGCAATCTCTCCTGTAGGCTGTGCAGTGTTCGCTTACAAATATATTGATGTGGACTGGGAAGAGGCTGCTCACGGTAGAGCGCCTGCACTTGCCAGTGCGACAAAACGCCTCTGGCCGGACAGACTCGTGTTCACATATCAGGGTGATGGTGACCTCGCCTGCATCGGTACTGCCGAGACAATCCATGCTCTTAACAGAGGTGAGAATATCACAATCATCTTCATCAACAACGCAATCTACGGTATGACCGGCGGTCAGATGGCTCCTACTACCCTCCTCGGTATGAAGACGGCTACCTGCCCTTATGGTAGAGAGGTTTCACTTCACGGTTATCCTCTCAAGATTACCGAGCTCGCTGCAAACCTCGAAGGTACATGCTACGTTACACGTCAGTCCGTTCACAATGTTGCGTCCATCAACCGCACCAAGAAGGCTATCAGAAAGGCGTTCGAGTATTCTATGCAGGGCAAGGGTTCAAATCTCGTAGAGGTTGTATCTACCTGTAACTCAGGTTGGAAGATGAGTCCTGAGAAGGCCAACAAGTGGATGGAGGAGAACATGTTCCCATTCTACCAGCTCGGTGACCTCAAGGATAAAGGTGTTGAACTTTAAATCGACAAGGCTATGACAGATGAGATAATAATCGCAGGATTCGGAGGACAGGGTGTCCTTTCGATGGGTAAGATTCTGGCTTATGCCGGTCTGATGGAGAACAAGGAAGTTACATGGATGCCGGCTTATGGTCCGGAGCAGCGTGGCGGTACTGCCAATGTTACTGTCATCGTAAGTGATGATCCTGTTTCCTCTCCTATTCTTTCAAGTTTTGACATCGCCATCGTGCTGAACCAGCCATCACTCGAAAAATTCGAGCCAAAGGTAAAGCCGGGCGGAATCATCATCTACGACGGATACGGCATTTCTGAGCCTCCTACAAGAAAGGATATCAAGGTTTACAGAATCGATGCTATGGATGCTGCCGCAGAGATGAACCTTATCAAGACTTTCAACATGATCGTACTCGGCGGTCTCCTCAAGATCCGTCCTGTAGTCAAGATCGAGAGCGTTCTTGCTGCACTCCGCAAGACTCTCCCTGCACGTCACCACAACCTCATTCCTCAGAATGAGGAGGCTATCCGCAAGGGTATGGAAATCATCAAGGAAGTTCAGTAACCATTTACGTTCATATGTTTACGGAGCCCGTCTCTTCCTGGACAATGTCCTTGAAGAGACGGGCTTCTTATATGTTATTGCCTGCAGTAACCTGGTGGCTTGGTAATGGGCCGCTGGAGCATGTCAGTGCCCGAAAAGTAGCCATACGCATCCAATGACCGCCGGTCGGGGCCTGCGGACCGGTACGCACCGTCTGAGCTACCCTTGCAACCGTAAGCGTGTCGGAGATCTTTTGACATAAATCTGGAAACGTCCGTGAAAACTGGACTTTCACCGGAAGAAATGCATTTGCGGAGACGCTTAAGATATTTTCGACCCTCTTGGCAGCAGCGTATCCATGTTATCATCTAATAATCAATTACTTGTGCTAAACAATGGATGTCAAGAGGTGGTTTCGAAAGGGAGTCTTGACAGGTTCGTCAAGCTGACCTAATCCAGTATAACATTGACATTCAACATATTAGGAGCAGGTAATAAGAATCAGCAGCTGTCAAGAGAGTCGAAATACGGACCTGTCCGGATGTTCAAAAATGAAGGCTCTTTTAGATTAATTGTTCCGCACACGTGCTACAGGCTGTTTGCTTTACGATATTCTTTCGGTGAAGACCCGAATCTCGCCGCAAACTCCTTATAAAAGTATGACTTACTGCTGAAACCAGATTTATACATAACTTCCTGCACTGTCAGTTGTGTAGTCTTGAGAAGTTTGGACGCATGGTCCAAACGAACCATACGAATATACTCTCCAGGCGTTTTCCCCGTAAGTTCCTTCAACTTTTCGTAAAGCGAAGTCTTACCCATGCCTATAAAATCAGAGATTGAAGTCGGATTGAGAGCATCATCATCAATGTTCTTTTCTATGAAGCCTACGATATCGTTCAACAGGCGCTCATCCTCATGGTGAAGAGTCACACCTTCCCGAACGGTAACATCAGAACGAGCCGAGTTGAAATACTCCTTCATTATCGTACGCTTATTCAGAAGTTGTCCAATCGTTGCCAAAACATGCCTAGGATTAAACGGCTTGGTGATATAAGCATCAGCACCATGTTCCACCGCTTCTATACGGTCTTCCATTGACAGTTTTGCAGAAACACTTACAATCGGAAGATGTGCTGTACGCTCATCTGAACGGATCTTATCTATCAATCCCAATCCGTCAAGTTCCGGCATAACGATGTCACATAACACCAAATCAGGCAAATTCTGCTGGAGAATCCTGAGAGCTTCAAGTCCATCATTTGCTGTCAGCACTGTATATTTTGAAGACAGAATATCCAGCAAGAGGTCCCGTATGTTATAATCATCCTCAACAACCAACACTGTAAACTTCCGATGCCTGTCCTGCGAAACCGGCAGATTGAAAGTCACGTCCTTCCGTGGATCTTCCTCTGATTGCTTTTCTGGCATAGGAAGCTGCGGCAATACAACATTAAACTCAACATACTCATTCAATTGACTTTCAACTGAAATCTTTCCTCCCAACAGTTCTGAAAGTTCCTTTGCAAGATTCAGTCCGATGCCAGTGCTTATGGCATGTTTCTGATTTGTATGTTCAAAAATCCGGAATCGGTTAAAGGCCTCGGCACACTGCTCCTCAGTAAGACCCTTCCCTGAGTTGCGGACTCGAAATTGAACAGTGTCGTCAGCCTGACGCTCCAGATAAATCTTGATATATCCATTAGCCGGAGTGTATTTGAACGCATTGGATATGAGATTGAAAAATATTTTTTCCAGCACGTTCCTATCTGTATTGAAAGAACCCATTTCCCCAATCCGTACAGACAATTGAATGTGGTTTTCTCCTGCCAGCAACATGAAATTGTCTATGATTGAGTTGAGCATAGAATTCAAATTGAGAGTTTCCGCATGCAAAACCGTATAGCCCTTGTCAGCTTTACGGAACGCCATCAGTTCATTGAGCAATTGCTGCATCCTCTCCGCATTGTTCTTTATAAGGAGGACATACTTCTTTGCATAATTATCCAATTCTCCACGTTCAAGCAGTTGCTGAGCCGGTCCATAAATCAGAGTCAAAGGAGTAAAGAATTCATGGGCAATATTTTCAAAGAAGTTAAGCTGTGATTCATGCATTTTCTTCTGCTGTTCCTTTTCAACATGCTCAAGCAAAAGTCGACGACTCATTCTGATTCGATTGCGAATTATGGAACACACAACATATGCTATGAATATCGCCAACATGAGATATATAATGACAGCCCATCCGCTGAACCACCATGGATGCCTCATACGAATATTCAGACTGAACATTGATTTACACCATACACGGTCTCCATTTGTATATCGGACATCAAGCCTATATCTACCCGGCGGAAGTCTTGTCAATGATATCGAGGAATTACTCCCATTACTGATCCATTCATCAGAAATAGAGGAAATACGGTATTCAAATATACAATTTTCATTATTGATAAAATCACCAACACAAAATGAAAGCGAGACATGAGCCTCATCATAATCCAAGCAAAGCACGTTCTGTTTGATACGGTCATAAACATTCAACTCTGCATTATTTATACGCAAGCCCGCAAGCCTGATTTGTGGACTATAATCACGAAGTGACATTTCATCAGGATTGAAATAACTGAATCCGGCCACACCTCCGAAGAAGATATCTTTGTCGTTATCCCTAAAATATGCTCCATCAGAGAATTCATTGTTTTGCAACCCGTTGAGTGATGTGTACTGAACAGAACGCCCGGAATGTCCGTCAATGCAAGTTATGCCGTTACCTGTACTTATCCACAGATTACCTGCCATATCCTCCACTATGCCATGCACAGCGGAATCCTCCAGGTCATCCTCTCCAGGAAAACTTGTGTATCTTATTTGTCCCTCCTCAGTCATCAGTCTGTTCAAGCCATAACTGGTTCCAACCCAAAGGCTGCCGTCTGTACCACGAACCATGGAAAGGACATCCATATTGATTTCTTTTGACAGGTCGGAATAATTAGGAATGCTTTCAAATCGCTCTTTTCCAGAATCAAACTTAACTACACCTCCTCCTCGGGTCCCCAGCCAAAGCACATCTTGGTCAACACTGCGTACAATCGAATAAATGATATTGCTCCCCAGTGCAGAGTATACTCCAGACGCTTTATACTGTCTGACATCATACACAGTATAGCCGTCTCCCCGCAAATATTTCAACTTCATGCGGATTAAGCCTCCACCTGAAGTTCCAGCCCACAAAACAGAATCACCATGGCTGAAATTCAGACTATAGACAGATTTTACTGTAATACTGTCTGCCGGAAAATACAGTTTTCTCAAGGACTTTTCTCCTCTCACCAAATAATTGATACCTTTTCCCTCAGTTCCGATAAAGATATCGCCTCGGCTGTTCTTGCGCATGCTATAGACTGAATTGGAAATCAATCCCTGAGTTGCTGTAATCTCCCCCAACACATCACGTTTCCGTTTATCAAACAGTTTTATGCCTTCACCCTTTGTTCCAACCAATATGGTTCCATCCTCACCTTTAGAGAAACATCTGACAGGATAGACAGTATGAACTGTCCTAAATGGTGAGGCATATTCGAAGATCTTCAGCAATCCCCTGCCATCAGTTCCTACCCATAGAATATCTTGAGAGCCGGCATAAATAGAGAACACTGCAGTCTTAGATGGCAATGAGCCAATTGTCTCGCCAAGTCTTGTTCTCAAATTATAACTGACAAGTTTGGAACAATTCCTGTCCGTCAAATAAAGAGTACCTTCCCGAGAAGCAATTCTACCGACATTCGGCAATCCCGTTTCGATTCCATAGCGTTCTCCTGTATGCAAGTCCAGCCCTTCAACGATACTGCCGTAATTGATTACCAGCACATTGCCCGTCAATGACATATCTGACACTTTGCATTGCGTTTTCACTGGAGACTCTTCCACAAGCATTGGGACTTCGCGGCCTTTAAGATATACGAAACGATAACACAGAATCTCTCTAGATTCTGTCAGCATAAAAATCCGGTCTGTATCATCAATCAGCATTGACAATATTCTTGGATTACCTCCGACGACTGGAATAAACTTTGATTCCTTTACACCCTGCCTATACAGAAAGAAACCATGCTGTTTGGCGCAAACAAGAATCTCGTTTCCGGATGTCTTTCCCAAAATGTATGATACATGACCTGACATGGCGTTATTGTCCCGACCCAGATAAAAGTTCGAGAATAGCCCGGTCCTTTCGTCCCGGCGACTGACACAATCATTAGTCACTATCCACATTGTGAGAGAGTCCTGCTCTATGATTTGTCGGATAATATTGTTGCCGATACTTCCGGAAGAATTCCGTCTGTGGCGATATATTTGAAATTCCCTGCCATCATACACATTCAGCCCGTCCCAAGTCCCTATCCAAAGCCGGTGACGGGAATCCTCACAGAAACAATTGACCGAGCTGTTTGACAGACCGTTTTCATTGGACAATCTCTCAATACTATATTGTTCCCCCGCAAGAGAGGCCAAGCCTGTCAAACAGAGCAGAAAAACAATCAATGAATACTTTAGTGGTTTCATATTGTAAAGTTATGGAGAAGGGTCATGAATTCAAAATTTTGGATAATGCGACGACATAAAGTGAACCAATTTCGGAATAGAGTGAACTTTTTAGAATGCCCGAAGAACCTTTTTCGATGGCTTAAGGACCGCGATATATATGTTGATTTCTACTTTTGCGGAACTAATAACAACAGTTATCATGAAATCATTCAATCTCATTTTTCTTTTGATTGCCGCAATCACAATTTCAGATTGCGGATTTGCGGGCAATTCTCGAGCGGACAGTACCGCGAGTGAAAACAAATTGCCCGAATGGACATTGGGAGGATTCATACGTCCCGAAGGAGTGAATCCCATCATCAAGCCAGACACACGAACCAAGTTTCTTTGTCCGATGCATAAAGATTCTGTCGGATGGATGGAAAGCGACACCTTTAATCCTGCCGCAACTGTAAAAGACGGAAAAATATGTGTCCTTTTCAGAGCAGAGGACAACTCCGCTACCGGCATCGGCAAAAGGACTTCCAGAATAGGTCTCGCCGAGAGCACAGATGGAATAAAGATGGAAATACGGAACGAACCGGTTCTTTTTCCGAAAGAGGACTCATTGAAAGATTACGATTGGCCCGGAGGATGCGAAGATCCTCGTATTGCGGTAACTGAAGACGGCACTTATGTTATGCTCTACACGTCATGGAACCGCAAGATCCCGCGTCTTTGCGTGGCAACATCACAGGATCTCGTGAATTGGACCAAACATGGCTTCGCTTTCGAAAAGGCCTATGAAGGAAGATTCCACAACTTGAAAAGCAAATCAGGCTCAATTGTAACGAAACTCGATAACGGCAGACAGGTCATAACCAAAGTAAACGGCAAGTACCTTATGTATTGGGGCGAAAAGATGATTAATGTCGCCACTTCGGATGACCTTGTCAACTGGACACCTGAATTAGATGAAAATGGTGAACTGAAAGGGGTAGTATTTCCTAGAAACGGATACTTCGACAGTGCTCTGACGGAATGTGGACCTCCAGCCCTTCTCACCGATAAAGGCATTTTGCTCCTTTATAATGGTAAAAACAGGGTTGACGACAAACGTGACACTCGCTTCCCTGCCGGCACCTACTCGGCAGGACAACTTCTTTTTGATGCCCATAATCCCGGAAAGGTCATCGGTCGTCTGGACGTACCTTTCTTCCGTCCTATGGATAATTTTGAGAAAAGCGGACAGTACAAAGACGGAACCGTATTCATAGAAGGTCTGGTGTTTTTTAAAGGCAAATGGTTCCTTTACTACGGATGCGCGGATTCTCTTGTAGGTGTCGCAATCTTTGATCCGTCCAAGAAAACTTCAGGAGATTCTCTACCTAAAAACACTGAAGCATGAAACTAAAGATTGGATTGCTTCTGCTGTTCTTGTCATTCATGACATGCGGAGCGCAAACGCTTACTGTCGCCAGTTATAATCTGAGGAACGCAAATCCTAAGGATGAAGCCCAAGGAGACGGATGGAAGCAAAGATACCCGGTTATTGCAGATCTCATTCATTTTCACGATTTCGACATCTTCGGAGCTCAGGAAGTACTTCACGACCAGTTGACAGACATGCTGGCTGCTCTTCCAGATTATGATTACATTGGAGTCGGGCGTGATGACGGAAAAGAGAAAGGAGAATATTCTCCCATATTCTATAAGAGAGAACGATTCAAATTGCTTGATTCCGGTCACTTTTGGCTGGCGGAAAATTCCACAAAGCCGGTGAAAGGATGGGATGCAGCATACGTCCGCATTTGCACCTGGGGCAGATTCATGGATAGAGAAAGCCATAAACGCTTTTGGTTTTTCACTCTTCATACGGATCACAAAGGGGAACAATCTCAGATAGAAAGTTGCCGTTTGGTGTTGGACAGAATAAAAAAAATGTGTCATGGTGAAAGGGCTGTTCTTACAGGGGATTTCAATGTGGGAGAGACAAGCACCTGCCATTCCATAATATGCGAATCAGGAATCCTAAGTGACGCTTACGACAGTTCACCCATCAGATTGACAACCACCGGTACTGAAAATTGGTTTGACCCGGACATAAAAACTTTCAGACGGATAGACCATATTTTCATAACACCGGGATTTACACCTCTCCGTTATGGTATTTTGACAGATACCTATCGTGTACCAACCGATGTTCCAGGAAAGTATCGGGCGCATACGCCCTCTGATCATTTCCCCGTCGTCGTTGAGTTGGCCTACTAAGTAATCCTTAAAAAAGCAACAAATTCAATTGTCATAAGAACTAATAACATTTTCATAATGAATCACTTAAATAACCATCAGCTATTCAGGCCATTTGTTCTGGCGATATTGTTCTTAGTATCGTTCACAATGGCGGAAATAGCGTCAGCGCAGAACCCCGAGTCCGTGCGCTCAATTTCCGGACGGGTAGCAGATGCTTCCGGACAAGGCATACCAGGTGTCGGCATAATTGTGAAAGGCACAACCATGGGCGTCATAACAACAGATGACGGTTCGTTTGAATTGCAGAATGTATCTGACGGCTCCACAATCGTCGTCTCATGTATGGGCTATGTGGAGCAGGAATTCAAAATCATTTCCACAAAGAGCGTTTACAATGTAGTGCTTTCTGAAGACGAGATGCTACTTGACGACGTTGTAGTTGTCGGCTACGGCACCCAGAAAAAAGAGCATCTGACCGGAGCAGTAGCGCAAGTCACTGCCAAAGAACTGGAAAATCGTCCCGTAGCAAACCTTGGACAAGCCCTGCAAGGCATGGTGCCCAACTTGAAGGTTACCGTTTCCAGCGGAAAACCGGGTGCCGGCGCAAGTTTTCAAATACGAGGCACAGGCTCACCAAACGGAGGAAGTCCGCTAATTCTTGTTGATGGAGTGGAAAGCTACCCTGACCGTATCAATACCAACGATATCGAATCCATTTCCGTCCTGAAAGATGCTGCGTCTTCAGCCATATATGGAGCAAAAGCCGCATTCGGAGTTATTCTTATTACCACAAAAAATGGCCGTAAGAACCAGAAAGCCACAATCTCGTATGATGGTTACTTTGCATTCTCCAGCTCTACGACATCTACTGATTATGAAACCAGAGGCTATTACTCTGCCGGAATTGCTGACTTTTTCATGGAATCCGGTCGTGGTGTCCGTTATACCAACTATACAGATGCCGACTATAAGGCATTATGGGAGCGCCGTAACGACAAGACTGAAAATCCGGAACGGCCATGGGTAACGATCGAAAACCGCTTCGGAAGACAAAGCTATGTCTATCTGGCAAACTTCGACTGGTTCAACTATCTCTATAATCTGAGCAGACCTACGACCGATCACAACGTCAGCATTTCGGGAGGAAGCGACAAGATGACCTACCTCATCAGCGGGAGATATTACTCACAAGAAGGAGTTCAGAAACTTGGTGATGACGGATACAAGTCCTTCAATATCCGCTCAAACATTTCCATTGACGTACGCCCTTGGCTTGAAGTCAAGAATACAACGCGCATGTTCAGCGGCCGTTATACCTTTTCAGGTGTGGAAGGCGAATCAACAAACTGGCGACGCCCGGGAATGCACTGTCTTGCCAGTTTCGTTCCGATGAACCCTGACGGGACATCAGTGGCATATACTTCATTGACATATTCGTCAACACACTTTCCTTCTGACGGATGGGTTGCAATGATGCAGCAAGGAGGCACAGGAGGGCACAACCTCACTCAGGAAATGTCCACAAAATTCGACTTCATATTCAAGATCCATAAGAACCTGAAGGTTCAGGCAGATTTCGGTTACAAGAAAGGATATCTCCGTAACGACTATCGTGAAATGGATGTAAAATACTCCAAATACCCTGGAGAGGTGGAGACTATGACAACAAACTACTCCGACTCATACAAGGAAGTCGTTTATGACCAGAATCTTTATACTGCAAACGCATTTGCAAACTACAAGAACGACTGGAACGGACATAATTTGGAGATTACGGCCGGATTCAACTATGAGACACGACGTCATAGGGACCTCAAGGCAAAGCGTGAAGATCTGCTTACAAAAGAATTGTCTGATTTCAATCTCGCAGTCGGTGAAGTGTCCGAACTCACCGGAGGCAGAGATGAGCGCGCGACTGCCGGAATCTTCTATAGAGCCGCTTACAACTACAAAGGACGCTATCTATTTGAGGTTGACGGCCGTTATGACGGTTCTTCCAAATTTCCTCGCGGTGACAGGTTCGGTTTCTTCCCATCTTTTTCACTTGGTTATAGAATCAGTGAAGAAAAATTCTTCGAACCTCTACGCAATGTTGTTGACAATCTAAAGTTGCGAGCTTCATATGGAACACTCGGAAATCAGGAAGTAGGTTCGTATGATTATATCCAGAGCATCAACACTCAAAAAGTAATGGGAAACTACACTTTCGACAAGGTGAGCGGTGCTGATTATGCTTATGCAGATAACCCTGTGTCCGGAGCCCTCACATGGGAGAAAGTGATTCACAAGAATGTCGGTCTCGACCTGAGCATGCTCAGTTCCAGATTGAATCTTTCATTTGATGCCTACATCCGCGACGTAAAGGGGATCCTTACCCAAGGCAAATCTCTTCCGTCAATTTATGGAGCAGCAGAGCCGATGGTCAATGCAAATGACATACGCACAAAAGGCTGGGAACTGACATTCGGATGGAGGGATTCATTCAAAATAGCAGGACGACCTTTCCATTATTCTTTGTCTGCCACCTTGGCCGACTATAAGGCGAAATATACAAAGGTTGACAATCCTTCTGGAATCCTCAGCGATCCGTATGTCGGCAAAGAGGTCGGTGAAATTTGGGGTTACCGTGTAGCCGGTCTCTTCAAAACGACTGCCGAGGCACAAGAATATGCCTCAAAAATAAATCTGACAGAAGTTTGTTATGACTATTTCCGTTCTGATGCCGGTGTGTATGGTAGAGGAATTCAAGCCGGAGACATGAAGTTCCTCGACTTGAACGGGGACAACGTTGTCAATGGCGGGGCAGGCACGCTGGACAATCCTGGTGACAGGGTAAAAATCGGCAACAGCAACCCACGTTATACCTATGGTCTGAACTTGGCTTTTGAATGGTTGGGATTTGACGTTTCCGCATTTTTCCAAGGCGTAGGACATCAGGATTGGTATCCGGCAAATGACAACATCAAATTCTGGGGTCCTTATGTCCGTCCATTTGCATCTTTCATTCCGAGAAATTTCATGTCCAACGTTTGGAGCGAAAACAATACTGATGCTTATTTCCCGCGCGCCAGAGCATACTCGGCCCGCGACTCCAAGCATTCTTTGCGTAACGTCAATGACAGATATATGCAGAACTTGGCATACTGCCGATTGAAGAACTTCACTCTCGGATATAGTCTTCCAGAGCAATGGATTTCAAAGGCGGGCCTTTCCAAGTGCCGCATTTATTTCAGTGGAGAGAACCTGTTCTACTGGACAAAACTGCATAATGACTTTATCGATCCGGAGCAGGCAACTACCAGCAGCGGTAATTCAGATGTCTATCCATGGTACAAAACATTTGCGTTCGGAATCAATTTGACATTCTAAAATTTGGATTATGAAACATACGATTATCAATGTTATATTGTTCCTCGCGACAATTGCTTGCGTCTCATGCGAGGATATGCTCGATTTCCAGCCAAAAGACCGTCTCTCGCCAGACACCTATTTCAGGACAGAAACGGACTGTGAACTTTGGACGAACAACTACTATACGGTATTTCCATCTGCCGAAGGTGTCTATAGTGAGCCCTTCGACGTGATTGTGCGTGATGTGTTGGCTGACGAGATTTCCGGAGTCAGGAAACCGATGCCTACTGACGGAAACTGGAAATGGACGAAACTGCGTGAGATGAATTTCTTCCTTTCCCGCTCATCACAAATAGAAGAGGAATCAGTCCGTCTCAGATATGAAGGTCTCACGCGCTTCTTCAGGGCATATTTCTACTTTGAGAAAGTCAAACGATATGGGGATGTGCCATGGGTTGACAAACCTCTAAGTTCGGATGACAATGAACTTTACAAAGGACGCGATTCCAGAGAGTTTGTCATGGAGAAAGTCATGGAGGACATAGATTTCGCCATCGCAAATCTGCCTGAGAAACAAGACGTTTATCATGTGACCAGATGGACTGCCCGCGCATTAAAATCCAGAATCGCATTATTTGAAGGCACTTTCAGAAAATACCATGGAATTGACGGATATGAGAAATACCTCCAAGAATGCGTAACTGCATCTGAACCATTCCTTAACGGACCCTATAACATATATACAACAGGAAGTACGCCATATCAGGATTTGTTCACTTCACAGAATGCCATCGGGACAGAGATTATTCTGGCAAGAGCTTACACCTCCGCCATCAGCGGCATGACACATGATGTCAACGGGCATCTCACAGGAGCTACTATGGGTCGCCCCGGTATGACACGAAATGCCGTCAACATGTACCTGATGAGAGATGGGTCGCGCTATACAGACCAGCCTGGTTATGCCACAAAAACTTTTGCAGATGAATGTAAGAACCGCGATTTGCGTATGGCCCAGACAATCCGCACACCGAAATACAAGAGAATCGGCGGAAATAAAGAACTGGCACCGGACCTGTCCCGTTCCACCACAGGATATCAGCTCATCAAATATCTTACAGAAGAAAAGTATGATGCCAATAAGGCATCTACCAACGATATGCCTCTTTTCCGACTGGCGGAAGTTTTGCTAAATTACGCTGAGGCAAAGGCAGAGTTGGGCACACTCAAACAGGATGATCTCAACAAAACAATCAAACCGTTGCGTTCAAGAGCGGGATTGCCGGAATTGGACATGGAAGAAGCTAATGAGAATCCTGATCCGTATCTTTCATCTCCGGAAACCGGATATGCAAACGTAGCAGGCGCCAATAAGGGAGTCATATTGGAGATACGACGTGAACGTACCCTCGAAACACCGATGGAGGGACTCCGCTATTGGGACATCATGCGTTGGAAAGAGGGCAAACGGTTTGAAAAGCCTATTGAAGGTTTATACTTCGCCGGTACCGGAGAGTATGATCTTGATGGGAACGGAACAGTCGATGTATACATATACGATTCCGAAACTGCTCCTGGAAACAAAGCCGATGTACTCTACCTCAAATTAGGAACTGATATTGTCTTAAGCGAAAAGACAAGCGGCAACTTGTTGGCACATAGTACAACTCATAGAATATGGAACGAAGAACGTGATTATCTTTACCCGATTCCTACAGATGACAGAGTGCTTACACAGGGTGCGATTTCACAAAACCCGGGCTGGGATGACGGTCTCCCATTTTAGTAAGCATGAAAAAATAAAGTAATCAACAACTCTTGAAAAAAATGAAAACATCAAAGATATTGAAAGCGATAGCCATGCTGTTTGGATTAGCAATCGGAGCATCTTCTTGTCATGATCTGAAAGGAGACAATTCGGATTTTGATTTTGGATATGCCGACACTGAAAGCAGCAACAATCCCTATATCGGAGGCTATTCCAGACTTGATAACTCTATACGTTTGGCGACATACAACACTCATCGTTGCGAAGGTCCAATCACCCAGAATCCATCTCACGATATGGCTCATTATGACATGACTGCCAAAGTCATCAGTCTTTTGTCACCAGACGCCATAGCCCTTCAGGAACTGGACGAAAAAACGACATGGCATCCGGTGTCACAGATTCAAGAACTGGCTAAACGTACAGGGATGCACGCGACCTTCGGCCGCGCCATTGACCAGCGGGGCGGACAGTATGGAAATGGCATCCTGTCCAAAGAAGAGCCTGTCTCGACAGATATCATATCTCTGCCAAATCCGGCTCAGACAGAAGCCCGTATAGCCTTAGTCGCTGAATTTGAGCATTTTGTATTCATAGCCACACATTTTTGTCACAAATCTGAGATTAACAGGACAGCAGCTGCCGCCGAACTGAACTCATATGCTGAAGAACACTTCAAGTCATATGACAAACCAGTCTTTCTGGCCGGCGATTTGAATTTGAGCAGAACCGGTTCGGATGCTTTCCTTGAATTGCTCAAAAGCTGGAAAATCATCACATCCAATGACTACACCATGTCTACCGGAAACACCCGCATCGATTATGTGCTGATATATACCGGAAATCAGGTTTCCTATAATGTACTCGGAGCCGCCGTTCCGACTTTTTCAGAAATCGATGTATATACCGTTTCTGACCATTTGCCTGTCTTCGTAGATTTGGACAAGAAATAATATGTCAAACTGGAAAAACAATCTATTATGAACAATATACTTTCAATTGTCTGGCATATAATTGCGATTATCTCCATGTCATTTTTGACATCATGCGCAAGCAACAATGTTGAATTGCCAAAAGCATCCATAAGGGCAGACAAGACTCAGATTGCAGCACCGTCAATGTCATCTGACTTCACCGTTTCCCTCAAGGCCAATTGCAACTGGGAGATAATCAAAAAAGATAGCGATGCTGCAGACTGGTTAACCGTCACCCCAGAAACCGGCATGGGTAATGCGGACGTCGTTCTGTCCCTGACCGCAAACAAATCTGGGGCCCGAGAAACCATCGTGACATTCAACTCGCCTGACGATCCGTCTCAAATACTAAGCATACACGTAAAACAATCCGAATATGGTTCATCTTGGACCATATCAGATCTGAGAGCACTTTCTTCCAATCTGACAGTCGGGGCATCAGAATATACAATCACAGAAGACAAGACAATCAGCGGCATTGTCAATACTGCATCTCTGGGCGCGAACCTTCCTGGCGGGGTATTCGGAATACAAGATTCGAAAGAATCCGGCTCAGGTATAATGGTCCGTACAGAAGAGCTGTCTTGGTATACCTTCGGAGAAGAAATCAAGATTCCCGTAAAGGGCAGCATACTGACTCGTGATGAAAACGGAATACTGGAATTACGTCCTGCTGGAGACGTTGACATCGTAAGAACAGAAACTTCAAAGGTTCAACTGAATCCGACGGTCATCTCCTATTCAGATTATATTTCCAAAAAGTATGAATCAATGTACGTTGCCATAGAGCCGGCGCAGGCAATAGCATCTGAATTGATGTCCTCAATGGAAGGAAGTGTGGAATTTCAAGATCCGGACAACGAAAGATATTCCGTTTACACCTGGTCTGGAGCGTCATTCGCAGGAAATTCCGTTCCAACTGGAAGTGGACGGCTCTCCGGTATAGTATCTTTGGTAGACGGCGGGGTTGTACTCCTGCCAGTTTCAGCGGACGATTTCGCCCTTTCAGGCAATCGGTTCGGAGCGGCCGCAGGAATCAGACTCCCGTATGTCTTCTCGTTCAAAGCGAAGGGCACATCGGATGCTGACGGCATGTGCTACAACATGATGAGAATGTCAGACGGCTCAAATTGGACCAATTTCCTTTCAGATCCGCCGGCAAAACAGATTGTGGAACCTACTGACGGTTCAGGTGTCACAATGACGTTCTTCAGAAGCAAGGCATCTACCAGAAGTGGAAACAATGGAGTCCGGTTCAGGATAAATGCCGACAAACTGGACAATATCTTCTCCCTCCAGTTATGGGATTGCAACAATCCTTATCCATACGTTCTATTGACGTATCCTATCGCAGAAACGATATCAGGGACTTTGTGGTTTTCGTGCAGTGTCACAGGTTCCAACTATGCGCCACGAAATTATATCGTACAAAGTTCTACTGACAATGTGGAATGGACGACATGCGGAGAACTCCTGATTCCAGCTAAAAAGCGCAACGTTCCTCACTTTTTCTCCGTTCCGGTCACACTTCAGGACAAACTCAAGAAAGGAGCAACTCTCTATATGCGTATCATGCAAAAAGATGACATCCGTATAGGTGGAGATTCTAAAGCGACAGAAGGAGGAGAAGGACGTCTTCATGCGGCGATAGTACTGGATCAGGCTTCAGAAAGTATCACGGACTTCCCTTCAGGAGCGATTTTCAGTGATGGATTTGACAGAATCTATGGAGGCGTAGATTATTTGCTGGACAGTGACAAATTGACAAACATGACCGTATTCTCCGGAAAGGACATCTCTTTCTGGAATGAAGAAGAAAAGGGAGGATGGAGCGGAGAAAACGTGAGCGCTCGTCCAGGATACGTACAAATAGGAAATGCTGATTTCCAAGCAACACTCCCGAATGCTCTTTCTTGCAAGACCGGACAATTGACAACTCCATTCCTCAGTTCTTTGGCAGAAGCAACAGACATCGAAGTTTCCCTCAAAGCAATGGCATACAAGACAGGATCAATGATGTCAGATGCTGCTGACAAAAATGGTGATTCATGCAATTTCAAGGTAGAAGTAATCGGCGGAGGTACAATCGATGGAGAATCTTCAAAGATCATTTCCGGAATGAACTACAAGAGTTTCTCAAATTTCCGATTCGTCGTAAATGGGGCCACTTCAGCTACAAGATTACGGTTCTCCGGAGAAGGTGAAGACGGCACATTTAACCGCTGGTTCCTCGATGACGTTTGCATCATAAAATTTTAAATCGGACAAGCCAGCATAGAACATCATTAATTCCATGCTGGCTTGTTATAAAACGCTTATGCATGTCATTTCTTTCTTATTTCAGCAAAAGCACTCCCCGAAGTCCACTCGCCGGTGACAGAGAAGCCCATATGAAACTCTACAAAAAGCTGCGCTTCGAGAGTTTTATAGCGGGGACTATCGGCTATAGCCTCTATTATGTATGTCGCACAAGTCTCAATGTTGTCAAAAAGCCCATTCTTGAAAGTGGTACTCTAGATGCAAGTCAATTGGGAATCATCGGTTCAGCCCTGCTCTTCGCATACGCCATTGGCAAGTTCGTAAACGGATTCCTTTCCGATTACTGTAATATCAAGCGCTTTATGGCTGCGGGACTGGCCATATCATCTCTCGTAAACTTTTTAGTCGGAATCCTTGGATTCAGCAATGGTGGAGGGATAATTGGAAACATGACACTATTCATAGCCTTTGCAATATTGTGGGGCATCAACGGATGGTCTCAATCGATGGGTGCGCCCCCTGCAATAATAGCATTGTCACGATGGTATCCCCTAAGTCAGCGTGGTACTTACTATGGATTCTTCAGTGCCAGCCATAACCTTGGAGAGTTCCTTTCATTTCTTTTTGTCGGGAGCGTAGTCGGCTTCTTCGGTTGGCAATGGGGATTCGTCGGCTCATCTATTGCCGGCATCTTGGGTGTACTAGTAATTGTCACTCTCTTGCACGACACTCCTGAATCAAAGGGGTTACCGCCAATAGAAGTCCTTACAGGCGAAGATACGGCAACGAATGACAAAAGCAATGATTCCACATCTGAGTTGCAGCGTTCAGTTGTCCATAATCCTTTGGTATGGATACTTGCATTGTCAAGTTCATTTATGTATGTATCGCGTTATGCGATAAACGGATGGGGCGTGCTGTTCCTTCAGGAAGTTAAAGGATACTCATTGGCATCAGCAACTCAAGTAATTTCAATCAATGCCTTATGCGGCATCGTCGGCACTGTCTTTTCCGGATGGCTGTCAGACAGGCTATTCCAAGGCAGACGCAACGTATTGGCTTTCGGCTTCGGAGTTTTATATACCATAGCATTATGCCTTTTTCTCTACTCCGGGGATTCAATGTTCATCAATGTTTTAAGCATGGTTCTTTTCGGGGTATCTATCGGTGTGCTAATCTGTTTCCTTGGCGGATTGATGGCCATCGATATCGTTCCGAGAGAGGCCACGGGTGCCGCGCTTGGCATCGTCGGAATGGCAAGCTATGTCGGTGCAGGATTACAGGATATCATTAGCGGATGGCTTATAGATTCAGGAAAGTCAGTAAGCAACGGAATCACGACATATGATTTCGACTTGGCAATTGTTTTCTGGATAGCAGCTTCAATCCTATCATTCGTGCTCGCGCTATTTGTTTCCCGAAAGGATAAAAGTGGCTGCAATCCGAAGTAACAGCCCGAAGCGACAGACATGAAATAGCCAATACCAAGACATTGAATATCAATGTCATCCACTTTACATTATTGTCAATTAACACAAATACTAAAATGAATTCAATCAAACATTTATCTTTGTTTTTAATGTATTGCCTGCTTTCTCTGCCTTTAACAGCCCAAAGCACTAAAGTTCAATCTGAAGAAGTTACGTTAAAGGCAATGACATACAATACATATAGTGGCCGCAAAATGGGTATTGATAAAATTGCAGACGTTATCAATAAAGAACACCCGGATATTGTTTCCCTACAGGAAATAGAACGGAACACGATGATTAATCCATGGGATACCCCTAAAAAACTTTCCGAACTAACAGGGATGAAATATTATTATTTTGTCCACGCACTTGATATTCCTTCCGGTGGAGATTATGGGAACCTCATTCTTTCCAAATATCCGATTTCCGAAGAAAAAAGTTTCAAGTTAAGTGCATTAAAGAAAGGTGATTACATACGTTCCTTTGGTTATGTAAAAGTCTCGAAAGAAGGGAAAGAGTTCTATTTCGCAACTACACATTTGGATCACAAGTACGAAGACGCAGCCCGCCTGCTTCAGATCAATGAAATACTTTCTTATGTTGAGCAGATGGACCTTCCCGTCATATTGGGTGGAGATCTGAATTCCAGACGAGGCTCTGCCACCATGGATGCTTTCCAAAGATACTTTACCGTCAATTGTTTAAGTGATGGTGCTCCGTGGACAGTACCGACTCCAAATCCATCTTATGCATGTGACTGGTTGATTTATGCGCCAAACAAGGCGTTTGTAGTCAAAGCATACAATGTCTGCTATTGGGCGGACAAAGAATCCGACCATTTTCCGGTAACAGCCACTTATGTAATAAAATAGATACCTTACACACCTTCATCCACGGCGCGTGACGGCTCCGGCAAATATCAATCTTGCCTCAACAGTTGCAGTGCCAACCTGATTGTTGACGGAGTTTCAAGTCATAAAAGAGCCCGTCTCTTTCCTGGACAATGTCCTCGAAGAGACTGGCTTCTTTTGTATGTGGATGTCTGTAACTACCCCGCCTAAAGTCAATGATGTACGTCTAATACATAGTTCATATCTCCAACTGCGGAGACGCTTACGTGTTTTTCGACCCTCTTGACAGCTGTAAATCCGTGTTAGCATCTGATAGTCAAACACTTGCGCTACACAATGGATGTCAAGAGGGGGTTTCGAAAGGGGGTCTTGACAGGTTCGTCACGCCATTTCAGACAAGTATAACATTGACATTCAACACTTTAGGACCAAATAATAAAAAACAAGCATCTGTCAAGAGGGTCAAAACCGCTGAATGCATGTCAATACTTAACTGGGAAGACGCCTATAAAAAGTTTCTGCCAGAAAGAATCAAGAATTCAATTTCTTCTGCGTATAGGTCCCAGTCTCGCATGGACTTTTAAGACAGTCCAGGAAGATATCTCATTTTTCAGGGCATACAAAAACAGAAGTCCCCATTTCACCGGATAACACTTACAAAACGAAAGAAAACCATACCAAAGAAATGTTTTTGTTAATAAAAGCACGTCATAATGTTGCAGATTATCATAGAATAATTAAATTTATAATCGGCGGATGGAGATTGTGCTGACTGAATGCCGTGAAAGACATAGACTTACAACAGTATAAATGTATTACCAATTTTCTTATTATGAAAAAACATCTTTTAGCCGCATTGAGCATACTGGCGTTGGCGGCTGCAGGTTGCAAGGAGGAAACCAAGAACTATCCTCCAGCGACTGTCGAGATACAGAACATAGTGCCGCAGGATGTTTCTGTACAGTTCGAACTGGCGCACACCAATGCGGTGTCTGTCGGATACCGTATTGAAGACGCGGGCAATGCCGGAAAGAAAGAATTTACTGTCATCAAGACATCTGAACTTAAGACAATCGTATGCGACGGGCTCACCCAGGAGACTGATTATCAGATAACTGCTGTGGCTTACAATGAGAACGGCGACATTTCCAAAGAAGACAAGAAAACGTTCAGAACGGAAAGGACTCCGGCAGCACCGGCCAGCGCGGAGATCAAGATAAACGATATAACGTACAGTTCCGTGACATTCACGATTACGGTTAAAGACGCCGTCTCATATTCTTTCGGCGTGTCCGCTGCAGGTTCCGAGCCGGAAATGACTAAAGTCGAGCCAGACAATCCCTCAATGAACTTCGCCGTCAAGAATTTGACAGCGGAAACAGACTACAGGATTTCCGTCATCGCATACAATGCGGATAACGTTGCTGCCGAGACAGTTGAAAAGGAATTCAGGACAGGCGTATTCGTGCCTTTCGGCGAAATCACTTCAGTAGCGACCGCCCACGGAATCTTCATAAAGACCAATGTTGACACACAGAAATACCCGACCTATTTCCTGCAGATTTTCGATCCGGAGCAGACTTATGTCAATGAAGAGTCCGTACAGTTCAAGGTAGATTCCAAGAAGCAGTTCGTCTATTACCTCCAGACGGCAATCCTGAATCCTGATATCAGAAGGAATTCTTTCCAGGAATGGAACAAGACAAGGCTTTCAAGCAAGTCAGACAGGATTCTCCTCTACGCCGTTCCGGTAATCCAGAACGGAGCGAACTATATTTGCGACGACTATGGCACCATAGTGGAGCAGGTACTTGAGATTCCTGAGAAAGACATCATCGGACAGTCTGAGGCAGCCATTCTTCTGGGCGAGCCGGACATAAATGAGGACATGCTGACCGTCAAACTCACCAAGCATGGAGAACCTGTGGCATACTACACCGGAGTAGCATTGAAATCAGAAGTCGATGCAGCAGGAGGAATTGCGACATATGCCCAACAGGAACTGGATGCCAAGAAACTGGACTACAGCATCACATCCATAACGAACTTCAAGGAAGAACTGGAAGTTCGCGACCTTGCATTGAACACGGACTATGTGCTCTTCTCGTTTGCATACGACGTGAACGGCAAAATCGGCAGTGTCCAGTCCAAGGAGTTCAGCACAAGCAGTCAGTTCGAGTACATGAACAACATTTCAGTGGATGTCGCACTCAAGGAGGTAGCCTTCACCTCTGCCGTGTTCACTGTCAAGAGAACAAACTTCAGGAACGGCAAGTACAACTTCGTCACAATGAAGGACTTCGCTGAAAAATACGACAGCAGCATTGACAATTACGTGATGCAGGAACTCATAGGACAACAGAGCAGCTATCCGATTTCACTCTACAGCGACAATGACATCAAGGGATCCAGGCTACAGTACAATACGGACTATATCCTGATTGTTCTTCCGGAGTCCGACCAGAAAGACGGATATGGAAAACCGGCAACAGTACGCTTCCATACAAAAGCATACGAGAAGACCAGCGACGTAACTCTGTCATTGACAATCAATAAGGTGGAATCTTACTATGGCTCATCCTTCGCAAGTGTCACGGTAACCCCGTCCGGGGACTGCGTCGGATATTACATGTATCTCATGGAAAAGTCAGTATTCGATGCGGTGACGAACTTGGGCGAGACCGTCTGCAAGATGCTGACCATCAAATACCGCAGCAGTTCCGAGGAACAGACATTCAACTCGGAATATTTCTTCAACCCGTCATATCTGGTACTCATTCCGGTAGATAAGGAAGGCAGATTCGGAGCCCCCGTACATTCAGAATTATTAAGTAATCCTTAAAAAATAACTTGGTAATCTTTGCTCGTCTTTTCGGTCTATATTCCTTTTCTCATCAGTCGTGTACGTCCAGTACACTCCTTCTTCGAAAAGAAATCTATCCTCGAAAATCCTTCTCAAATCTTTACCAACTTATTTTTTCATGCTTACTACAAGAAACAAAATAATATATGAAATCAATATTCAATCACTGGTACGCTGCACTGCCGGCTATTTTGCTGACGATAGCGTCTTGCTCAGACAACCACAAAAAAGACGACCCGAACAAAAAAGAGGAACCTGACGTGCCTGAGGTTCCAGTCCCGTCAGGACCAACTGTAGAAATCTCTGATGTGACAACTGAGGCCAATACCGTTACATTCACCATCACACCGAAGGATGTCGCATTCTATTCATACTGCATCAAGTCAGAAGCCATGACTTCCGATCCGGTAGTCTGTGATCCTGCCGAGAAGAAGACATTCAACTACAACAGGCTGGCTCCTGATACCGACTACATTCTGATTGCCCAAGGCTATAACGATGATGAAGTCGAGATAGCCAAGCAGGAAGTTCCGTTCAAGACCAAGGCTTCCGAAGAACCTTCATTGGAGATACCTCATGGCGAGACACCTTTCATTGAATACGGAGGCAGAAAAGTCGAGGCAAAATCCGTAATCTATTACGAAGAAAATGACCTCCTCTGGCTGTTCGTTTCCCCTAAAGAAGGGTTCGACAACCACATTGACCTCCTTTATGGAAACAACGGTAAAAACGACTATATATCATTGAGTTTCACCCGTGACCAGCTCAACAAGAGCATTGATATGAAGAGCGCTTCCGAGCGTTATCTCCTGTTCAATTCAATATTGTCGGAACTGTATCCGAAGCCCGCAGTACCGATGATCAGCATTGATTATCACCAGAATATAACCGCGGGAGCTTTCAATGTTACCAGAAATAAAGAAAAGATCGAAGGTTATATAGAGTTCACCGAAGCAGAGACAGGCAAGAAGTGCAGAATCTATGCGACCTGCATTTATGATGAAGAAGCCGCAACAAGGGTGACTTTCATGACAAAGGACGGCAAGAAGGAAGGCATCGGAAGCGGATTCTACAGACTTCCAGATGACACCCACAGCGAAGTATTCCTGTCGCCTGGAGCAGCTCCTATGGGAGACCTCATCACCGAAGTGGACAAATACTATATAAGGATACGTTTCGCCGATGCTATCGCCAATGAAAAGAAGTTTGTCAATCTTGCTGACATCACCGGTGATTTCGAGTTCGAATATACAGATGCCGCATCCGGAAAACATTTTTCGATAAGCAATGGCAAGCTGAACGGAGCCACCGGAAAGGTGATAATTTACAAATATGCCCTTCAGGGAGATTACCGTATAGAGTACGACATCACAGCAGACGGAATCCATCTGGAAGGCTATGCGGACCATTCATTCAACTTCTATTCATACTACTCTTCGAACCAATACCAGGAGGGCAGTTATAAGCCGGTAGATATCAAGTCAGTTATCATTGACGAAAGCAATCCTGATTATTATCAGATCTGGCTGCTGCCGGCAGAAGGTGTGACGACTTTGGAAGAGGCCGCTGCTGTGAATGGTTCTGTCAAGGTCGTAGTATCGCCATTGTCACTGAATGCCAGGACACGTTACTTCCACGATGAAAAGTCTGCCGGAAGGGAAATGTCCATCACATACAGAGGACAGGAGTTCAACAATAGCGACACCAGCTACAAGGGATATGTACGCGGTGCCATGCTCGGAAAGAAGATTGCATTGGAATTCGGCGAAGAGAAGATCGGCCTGGAAGGTTACTACGCTGGCAAATACATTGAAATCAAATAGTTTTGAGCAACCGCTACAAGTTTCGAAAGTGCGAAACTTGAGCACCTGCCACGTATGGCGGTTCCGGAAATGGAGCCGCCTTTTTGTCTATAGTCGCCGGCAAACTGATAAGGAAGAATGACCTAGTCCAACTCCGTTTCCCGCAGTCGCCAGACACGTGGCGTCAGGCCCGTATGCTGGCGGAAATATCTTGTGAAAAATGAGGCATCACAAAAATTATAGTCCCAGGCAAGCTGTTTGAGAGACTTGTCCGTCCCCGAGAGTTCCTGCTTGAGTTTCAAGACGACATAATGGTCAACAAGAGTCTTGGCGCTGTGGCCGGTAATGCCTTTAGTAATGACATTCAGGTATTTGGACGAAATGTTCAGCTGTCCGGCATACCAGTTCACATCACGGTACCGCCTGAAATTCATCTCGATCAGTTTCATGAAAGAATTGAACAGGTCCCGTTTTCGTCTGGAGGAGGAAGACGGCTGGACCATATCTGGAAAACGCGAGATATAGTCATGAAAACCTATGAAAAATGCCTTGAGCTGGTAAAGGACCAGTTTATCCAGACACTTGCACGTACTCTGTCGAAAATACAGTCCAAGCAGCATGAACATTGACTTTACAATATCAGAAACCACTTGAGAATCAGTACGGCATCTATCTTCGCGCAACTTTTCATAAATACTATGTTCGATATCCAGACTGGCCTCTCTAAGGATGTTCGGACTGAACACCAGCATATCGACAGTAAAATCAGAGGACTTGCCGGCGACCGATACGACATCACCGGGGAAAATAGTAATAACCCCGCCATACGGCAGAGACCAGGCGTGATAATTTACATTGACAATCGCACTGCCGCAGCGACACAGTATAATCATGCCGTTTTCAGACAGCATGTCACCATTCCCCTGCATGTCAGAACCACGACCTGAAGCCGCATCGTGACGGAATCCTTCCATTATATCAGAAACACCTTCAATCAGCGCGGCAGTCTTTTCTCCACCAATAACATTATCCATCTCATTCCTTTTTATACCGCAAATATCGGTAAAAATGTTTCAAATAGCCACAATATTTCCGATTTATCCCATTATTGTATCTATTTGTCCAATGCCTTTCTGACCAGACAGCGATACCTTTGCAGTCGAAAAACCAAAGAGAAATGACAATGAAAATGAGAACAATGGCGACAGAATCAGCTGTCGCAGTTTTTTTGTCAATGCTACTGACCGCAAGCCCGCAAGCACTTGCAGGCAGCATTGACAATAATCCTCAACGGCAGGAACCGGCAGGAGCGACCTCCGACACACTGCGACTGACATTGACAGATGTATTTACAAGGATTGAAAATGAAAACCAGACCATGTCCATGCTCCGTACCGCACAGGAGGCCGCCGAAGAAGGAATCAAGTCTGCCAAAAACGCGAGATATCCGGAAATCAATGCCGAACTGAATGTCAGTTACATAGGCGACTGTTTCCTGACTGACAGAAACTTTTCTAACTATACAAAGGCCCCGTCACCACATTTCGGAAACGGATTCACGCTCGAAGCGCAGCAGGTTGTCTATGCCGGAGGTGCTGTCAATGCTGCAGTAAAATTGGCTGAACATGAGGGGCACATGTCTGAAGCGGTAATCAGCAAAAGCCGTCAAGGACTGCGGCTTATGGCTGCAGGAGAGTATCTGGACCTGTTCAGGACAGACAACAGCATAAAGGTATATAAGGAAAATATAGCATTGACAACCAAACTGATAGAGGAAATCAATGCCAGAAGGGAGCAGGGACTTGCCCTGGCTGCAGACGTTACCAGATACGAACTCAGACTGGAGATGCTGAAGCTTGATCTGGTCCGCCTCCAGAACACGAGAGAGATCATGAATTACCGTCTGGTCAATTCACTCGGTCTGCCTGAAGGGACTGTCATTTCATCGATACTTGGAGATGAAGAAGATATGCGAGACAGGAGCCGTCAGAATTGGCAGGAAATTGCAGCAGATGCTTCGCCTGAAATGAAAGTTTCCGGAATCAAGGCCGACATGGCATTGACAAGACAGAAACTTGTGCGGAGCGAGAGGTTTCCGAAGATAGCGGTCGTGGCATACGAGAATTTCAACGGTCCGATTAATTTCGAGATTCCTCCCATTGACAAGAACCTCAACATCTGGTACGTCGGACTCGGAATCAGATACAATTTCAGTTCATTTTACAAGTCCGGACATAAATTGAAACAGGCCGCCATCGAGGTCAGACAGGCGGAACAAGCCAAAAATGTTACGGAAGAAAATCTCAGAAATGACGTACAGAAGGCCTATGCCGACTACATGCAGTCATACGTTGAGCTGGAAACCAGGGAAAAAAGTCTCCAGCTGGCAGATGAAAATTATGAGCGGATTCATGACAGGTATATGGAACAGCTCGTGCTCGTGACCGACATGCTGGACGCGTTCAACATGAAGCTGGACGCAGAGCTCGGAGTCTCTGCCGCAAATGCCGAAATCCAGTATCGCCTCTGCTGCCTCAGATACGTGGCCGGAATCTTATAAGTCAATGATAATTAACATGTTAAAAAAACATACAACCATGATCAGCAAGAAAACAATCAAAAGAATATACAATGTAGTGATAATCCTTCTGCTACTCTGCGGAATCGGATACGTTTGCTCACGCTTCATCCATCTGGGAAATGTGGAATATACAGATGACGCAAGAGTCGAGCGCTATATCTCCCCTGTCAATACCAGGATACAGGGATTCATCAGCGAAATCCGTTTCGAGGAGTATCAGCATGTCAGAAAAGGAGACACCCTCGTCGTCATTGACAATACTGAATATCTTTACATGCTCGCGCAGGCGCAGGCTGATCTTGCTCGCGCGACTTCGGGAAAATCGGCGGACGCGGCCAGCATAAGGACAACAGAGAGCAATGTGACCGTAGCGGAAGCCGGCATGGAAGAAGCAAAGGCCAACCTCAAGAATGCAAAGGACGATTATGAAAGGTATAAGGCTCTGCTTGCCAAGGATGCAGTAACCAGACAGCAGTTCGATGCCGTGGAGACCAGATATAAGGCAGCACAGGCGCGATATGACCAGGTCAGCCGCCAGCGCAAGTCCACGGAACTCGTAGGACATGAACTGACCGGTCGTCTGGGACAGAGTGAGGCCAATGTCAATCTGGCCGAAGCTGCGCTCGAACTCGCCAAACTCCGTCTTTCATATACCATAATCACAGCACCTTGCGACGGATATGCGGGACGCAAAGATATCCACGTCGGACAGTTGGTCCAGCCAGGACAGTTGCTGGCAAAAGTCGTGGATGACGCAAATGTCTGGATTATGGCTGATTACAGGGAGACTCAGCTCAAGCACATCGCTGTGGGCTCGGAAGTCAAGATTTCAGCAGACGCCCTGCCTGACACCGAGTTCACAGGACACGTGGAGTCCATCGCATCTGCTACTGGAACAGCATGGATGGGAGCGCCCGTCAATAATGCCACTGGTAATTTCGTAAAGGTAGAGCAAAGGGTTCCTGTAAGAATAAGGATTGACGGCAAACCTGAGGAACTTGCTGCTCTGAAGGCCGGGCTCAATGTGGAAACTGAAGTGAAGTATTGATATGCCAATGCCTCCTATGGTGTTCTCGATGCCGATGTATCGGGAATTTGTTCCGAAAAGTGTCCGTCCGTGGATTTATGTGTTTTTCGCGATAGTATTCCAGCTCAGCGGCGGAATCTATCTCGGGACACTGTCCAACATGATGGGAACCACATCCTTCATGCGTGAGGATGTACTGATGATAGGACTGTGCGGAGTCGTCGGCGTATGTATGCCGTTCCCGCTCCTGTTCAGATTCAAGTTCCGGTTCACCAACCGGCAGCTTCTTCTGGGCGCCGCACTGGGAATTGCCCTGTGCAACCTGCTGTGCATGCACGTGCAAAGTATCCCCGTCCTCTGCGTCATCTCTTTCATCGCAGGATTCCTGAAGCTTTGCGGCACATTCGAGTGCATGTCCAATATCCAGCTTTGGATGGCTCCGGGGCGCGATTTTTCCATATTCTTTCCGCTCCTTTATATGATAGTCGTCGGCTGCATGAATATGTCATCATGGGTAGCAAACCAATTGACATATCATTTTGGAAGCTGGATGATGATGCACTGGTTCATGATCGGTCTGTTGCTCATTGTAGCATTGACAGTGTACGTCCTGACGAGGAATGTACGCCTGATGCCGAAGGTGCCGATGATCAGTGTCGATTGGCTCGGCTGCGTGCTCTGGTCTTTGTTTCTGCTCGAAGGCATCTGGATTTTCACCTACGGCGAATATTACAACTGGTTCGACAGCAATGTTTTCCGCACTGTCTGCGTGGCATGGCCGGTAACATTGGCAATATGCATCGCGAGAATGCGGCATATCCGTCATCCTTTCATTGACCCGGCCGCTTTCAAGTACAGGAATCTTTATCCGGTGCTCGGACTCTTCCTCGTGCTCGAAGTCATGTGCGCGACTCCGAAATCGCTCCAGAATGTGTTCACCTCCGCAGTGCTGGGCTACGGGGCCATGACGACAGCCCGCTTTTCGGTCTGCGAACTCGTCGGCACCCTGTTCGGTTGTTCGTTTGTCCTCTGGTGGATCAAGGTCGTAAAACTCAAGTACACGAGCCTGCTGTCCATAGGTTTCACGACGATTCTCATCTATCAGCTGATAATGTATTTCGGGCTTTCGCCTCATGTCAATGTAGAAATGTTCTATCTCCCGACGATGCTCCGTGCCTTCGGTTATGCAATATTCTTCGCTGCACTTACTATATATCTGGAGGAGATCATGCCGTTCCAGCACTTTTTCATGGGGCTTACCATATGCGGATTCATCCGTAACGGCCTCGTGGAGACGATAGCGTCCGCCGGATACGCACATGCGCTAAGGTATTATACTGCAGAGTATTCCACCCATTATTTCTCATCGTCAATGCCGGCAGGTCTGACACCTGACATCACAGGATACGTGGCCAAAATGGATGCTCTGGCACCGCTGATGTCCAGTGTCAAGACCGTCTTCGGCTGGTCATGTTTCATCGGAACTGCCGTACTTCTGGTCTTCCTTCTCTATGGTGTGGAGCCGGTCCGCAGAACGCTGAAGAAGATGCCGTCCTGGAAGTCTGTCGGAATGACGCTCAAACGGTCGCTCGGAATCGCATAAGATATGGACATAACTCCTGTTCTGTAGCATACTCTGAAAATGAGACAGGGCCGCGCAAAGGGTAATTTTCCTTTACGCGGCCCTGTCTCACTTATATGCTACCTGAAATCAGGCAAACTATTTCAAATAAGAATCGCTTACGACTTTCTGGCTGCGGGCGATGAAATCGCTCAGAGCCTTGCCCTTGAGAAGACCATTGGCAAGAAGAGCCAGGTCAGTAAGCTGCTGGAGAACCTCATTCTTGGAAGCGAACTCCTCGATTTCTGCCTTGTGGGCAGTATGAGCGGCTTCCTTGGCCTCACGTACAGCAGACTTGGCATCCTCGGCAGCCTTCTTCTGCTCATCAGTGGCATCCTTGGCCTCGCCTGCCTTGATTACTTCTGGATCAGCCTCTGCGACAACCTCCTGCGGCTTTACCTCAGCTTTCTCAGCCTCAAGAATCTTGGCAATAACAGGATTCTCGGCATTGACAGTAATATTATAGGAAGCAGGCATGTTGCCATAGAAATTCAGGCCGCCGCCCATGGCACTCATCTCACGATAACGACGCATGAACTCATTCTGAGTAATGATGATCGGCTCGCCGGTCTCACCGAGATTGTCAGCCTGAACATAATATTCATACTCCTTAGGAAGGACAGCCTTGAACAAATCAGAGATATCATTCTTCTCATTCTCAGAGAGTTCCAGCTTTTTCCTGTCCTCCTTAGGAATGAGATTGTCTATCGCGTCAGAATCCACGCGGCAGAACCTGCAATCCGTCAGTTTCTGCTCAAGGAGATTCACGAAGTGTGAATCGAGTTCGCAATCCATGAGGAGCACATCATAACCCTTGTTCTTTGCACCCTCAATGAAAGAGTACTGGGACTCCACATCGGTAGCATAAAGGTAAACCACCTTCTTGTCCTTGTCGGTCTGCTCTGCCTCGATAGCCTTCCTGTACTCATCGAAACTGAAATACTTGCCGTCAGTATTCTTCAGAAGAGCGAACTTCATAGCTCTCTCGCAGAACTTCTCGTCTGAAAGCATGCCATACTCGATAAAGAGTTTGAGGTTATCCCATTTCTCTTCGAGAGACTTCCTTTCAGTATTGAAAATCTCCTCAAGTCTGTCAGCGACCTTCTTGGTGATGTATCCTGAAATCTTCTTCACATTGGAATCACTCTGAAGGTAACTTCTGGAAACGTTCAGCGGAATATCCGGAGAATCGATCACACCATGAAGCAGTGTAAGGAAGTCAGGGACAATGTTATCCACATGGTCGGTCACGAACATCTGGTTGCAGTACAACTGGATCTTGTTCTTCTCGATAGCCATTCTCTCCTTGATTTTAGGGAAGTAGAGAATACCTGTCAAGTGGAACGGATAGTCCACATTCAGGTGGATATAGAAAAGCGGATCCTCATAGGTAGGATACAGGGCCTTGTAGAAGTTCATGTAATCCTCTTCCTTCAGGTCAGCCGGCTTGCGTGTCCAGAGAGGCTCCACGCTGTTGATGACCTTGTCCTTGTCCGTATCGACATATTTTCCGTCCTTCCACTCCTGTTCCTTGCCGAACACGATCGGGAACGGCATGAACTTACAGTATTTGGTGAGGAGCTGTTCGATTTTTCCCTTGGAAGCGTACTCTGTAGAGTCATCATCGAGATAAAGTGTGATGACAGTTCCCCTGTCAGTCTTGTCACACTCGCCCATCTCGTACTCAGGGCTGCCGTCACATGACCATTTGACAGCCTTTGCGCCATCCTTCCATGAAAGGGTCTCGATAGTCACCTTCTTGGAGACCATGAATGCCGAATAGAATCCGAGACCGAAATGTCCGATAATATTGCCGATCTGGTCCTTGTATTTCTCGAGGAACTCGCCTGCAGAAGAGAATGCAATCTGATTTATATATTTGTCCACCTCTTCCTCAGTCATACCGATACCGCGGTCAATGATTCTGAGTTCTTTCTTGTCTTCATCAAGTTCAATCTTCACGAAAAGGTCTCCCAGAACGCCCTTGAAATCGCCTGAAGAAGCAAGTGCCTTCATCTTTTCGGTAGCATCCACTGCATTGGCCACAAGTTCCCTGAGGAATATCTCATGATCTGAATACAGGAACTGCTTGATCACCGGGAATATATTTTCCGTAGTGACACCTATTTTACCTTTCATCTCTGCCATAATATTTATGTTTTAGTTATTCAAAATAAAAATACCGCCCGAAATACCCGGACGGCAGTATAAAAGTCAAATAACGTTCCAATCAGATTGTCATGACATTTTGTCATAAGGACTGAGCCGGATGACCGTCTCTAGAATGACTTCACATATTCTATGGACCCGTCTTTAAAATACGTGGCCTCCATTGTGTCCAACACTTTTCCCCGGCAGCGGAACGACAATGAAAGTGCACCTGTGCACAAAGCTTCCTGATTACGGAAAGAACCCGGATATTTCCAGGATACAAGCATATCTTCAGTCCTGAATCCAAGGGTGTAGTCAGATGCCTCGAACCTCTCCCCCTCAAATGAGATCTTCCACGGATGATGGACAGTTCCAGGTCCGACCTCCTCTGTCATCTCAGCAGTCAGTTCGAAATTGTACCGGTAGTTCTTATGGGCGTCACCGTCTGTCTTCGTCACTTTCCAGACATTGCCTTCCTGCCTGATATTGAAAGTTCTGTGCGATATCGACCAGAGGGTATCCCGACCTGAAATCATACATTCCAGCGGACCGGCCTTCACACCATTGGTATCGACTATCACATATGTACCACCGGTAAGAGGAACGTTCAATGTCTCCTTAAGGCGAAGGACATAATCCAGGGTAAAAATCGAATTCCTGGCAACTTCTTCCATGATGTCGTCAGAATAATGCTCATAATACTGGCGATTATATTCATATTGGCCCCAGAATCTGGTTTCGTCTTCGTCGCATCTGGACATGCAGGATGACATCATAATTCCTGCAAACAAAACAAATAGTATCTTTTTCATACTGAGTTATTTTAGAATTTATAACCGACTCCGAAATTGATTCCGTTGAAAACACTTCCGAATATCAATTCCGCCTTACCGTAAACCTTGCCTCCAAGCGTGTAGGATATAGGTTTTATCTGATACTCGAATGCCACGTTCTGCGGACAACCCTCATAGAATCCGGCACCGAGTTCTACAGATCCTGACAATGTGGAAAGCCTGGTCATCAAATAGTAGAACCTGACTTCCGGCATCACATAGGCTGCAAAAGATTTCGTATATATAGGCTTCACTTTCTTCAGTCCATGATAGACATCACCGGATACGACAGAAAGAGACAGGTCCGCTCCGACAGCGATACGGCTTGCGACCCTGACCTCGAAAAGTACAGAATAAAGACCCGAATACCTCACATTGCGCACGGCATCCGAATACATGTCCGCAACCATGTGATTTTCAAAATTCTTGAACGAACCGTTGTCTCTGAAGAGAACGCAATGATGATTCAGCTCACCTGCGGCAGCATTGACCGAAACATCGAATTTGAACGGCCTTATGGGCCTGAATGCCAAGAGGTCCTGAGACATTGACAAAGAAACGGCTGCCACGATTGCGGCAGCCGATAAGAATTTTCTCATCTTCCCGCTCATAATATGTTGTTGGTTAAAATCCGAAACATAGATGCAGGAAACTTGAAAAATGTTGCATTATTCCGCCAGTGCGGACTGAAATTATTTATACATAAACCTCTTGATACTCATCTTAGGAGTCTTCTCGAAAGGCTTGTCCACGACCTCAACCTTCTGGAGCTGGCTGTATGACGGCAGAGCCCTGTTCGATGCGATTCTGACACGCTCAGGAATATCTGCGACGGTCTCGGCATCAAGTCCGTTCTTGCGAATCGCATCCTGATCGAGATAAATCAATGCTACAAGTTTCGAAGCACGGTCCACGACAACAGACTCCACAACATAATCCTGATTGTTCACCACAGCCTCGACTTCCTCAGGATAGATATTCTGTCCGTTGGCACTGAGAATCATGCTCTTGCTTCGGCCCTTGATGAAGATGTTTCCTTCCGCGTCAATGATACCGAGGTCACCGGTCTTGAGGTATCCGTCCTCTGTAAATGCCGCTGCAGTAGCCTCAGGAGCCTTATAGTAGCCAAGACAGACATTGTCACCCTTAACCTGAATTTCACCCACAACGTGCTGGGGATCATCAGAGTCAATGCGGACAGTCGCACAATCCACAGACTTGCCGCAGGAACCTGGGACATAACTGTCACACGGCTCGTAAGCAAGAAGCGGAGCGGCTTCAGTCATTCCGTACCCCACGGTATATGGAAGTCCGAGTTTCTTGAACCACTTCTCCACTTCAGGATTCAGCGGCGCACCGCCCATGATAATCATCTGGAGATTTCCTCCGAGGGCGCTGAGGAGTTTCTCGCGTATCTTCTTAAACAGCAACGACTTGATTCCAGGGATTCTGGTCAGAACCTTCATTACAGGCTTCTCGATGACAGGCTTGATGGCACTCTTGAACACTTTTTCCATGACAAGAGGCACAGTGATGAGAAGGTATGGCTTCACGTCACGCATCGCTGACAAGAGAAGTGTAGGTGACGGGGTCTTACCGAGGAAGGTGATGCTGGTTCCGTTGCAGAGCGGATAGAGGAACTCGTAAACAAGGCCGTACATGTGAGCCATCGGCAACATTGACACCATCGTAAATTTATCCGATGACGGAATATGGCGCTGGCCGAAGTCGATGGTTGCGCTCAATGCCTTATAGGTCAGCATGACACCCTTCGGAGAACTGGTGGTTCCGGAGGTGTAGTTGATTATATCCAGGTCATCCCAGTTGTCGGTATTGTAGGTAACGTTCTCCCCCGTGAACCCCATCGGATATTTCTGAGCAAACCTCTCGGATACGGAAGCGAACGCCTCCCTTACCTTCTCATCCGACACATAAAGAAGCGTAAAGTCATTGACACTTACGACAGCCTTCAGGCGCGGCATGGCCTTGATATCCAGCTTTGCCCATATATCATTGTCAGTCATAAGGATAAGGCTCTCCGAATGATCCACAAGATGATTTACACTTTCAGGGGTGAAGTCTGAAAGAATCGGCACCACGACAGTCTCATAGGTATTGACCGACAGAAAAGAAACAGCCATTCTTGCAGTATTCTTGGCGCAGATGGCTATGCGGTCGCCCTTCTTCAGCCCACAAGCTTCGAAAAAGATGTGGAAACGTTCAATCTGAGTTGCAAGCTGGCCATAGGTGAAAGACTCACCTCTATAGTTGCATACAGCAGGCTTTTCCCAATAAAGTCTTACAGCATTCTGAAGTCTCGCAAAATAATGTTCCATAGTATTAATATTTTGTGTATCGGGCGCAAATTTAACAACTTTCCGTTATATTTGTGCAGAGGCATGCTACATTTGTTCGGCATTGCCAAAGACTTTAATTTCATCCGGTTATGACGAGAAAACCAATTGTTGCATTGATTTACGATTTCGACGGGACGCTTTCCCCGGGAAACATGCAGGAGTTCGGATTCATCCAGGCCATCGGCAAGACGCCTGAGGAATTCTGGAAAATGAGTGACGGCATCGCGGCAGGACAGGATGCGAGCAATATCCTGGCCTACATGAAACTGATGGTAGATGAGGCCAAGAAGAATGATATCAAGCTGAAACGCAGCGAGTTCAAGAAATTCGGAAAGGATATCAAACTCTTCGAGGGCGTGACTTCATGGTTCGACCTTGTCAATGAATACGGGAAAAGCCGAGGCGTGAGAATCGAGCATTACATCAATTCCTCCGGACTGAAGGAAATCATCGAAGGCTGCCCTATCGCCAAACAGTTCAAGCACATTTTCGCAAGCACATTCATCTACGACTCCAAGGGCGAGGCTGAATGGCCGGGAATCGCTGTGGACTACACTGCCAAGACGCAGTTCATCTTCAAAATCAACAAGGGAATTTTCAGCGCGAGGGATACTAACCAGGTCAATGAAAGTATCGCGGAAGACAAGAAACGCATACCTTTCACGCAGATGATATACGTTGGAGACGGAGAAACCGACGTCCCATGCATGAAAATCGTCAGCATGTTCGGCGGGCATTCAATAGCAGTCTATAACCCGGAAAATCCGGGAAAACAGGCAGTCGCTGAAAAACTTCTGAGACAGGGACGAGTGAATTTCATCACTCCGGCCAACTACAGCCACTACAGCAGAACGTTCAAGATAGTGTGCGGCATCATTGACAAAATCAAGGCAGACTGGTCGCTGGGGCTCCTCCGCGGACAGCCGAAGAGCAAAACTGTAGAATAATTTTCATCAGACATGCAAGATTCGCGGGCAGACGCATTTATGTCTGTGAACAAAAATCAGTCATCATGAAAATTATGAATAACTTAACAAAAATCGCAATGGCGATTGCAGCGGCCGCCACAATGCAGTCCTGCCTTAAAGACGACGGAATTTCATACTCGGAACTCATCCCTAACGCAGTTGTCACCATCAAACCTGTAGCACAGAACGGTTATCCTTTCTACATGCAGCTTGACGACAGCACCGTGATTTATCCTTCAAACCTGAAGCAGTCACCTTTCGGAAACAAGGAAGTCCGCGCGTTCATAAATTATAAGAAGGAAAGCGAAGAGAAAGGAGCCCAGGTAGGTTTCATAAACTGGTCACGTGAACTCCTCACGAAGAATACTGTAGAGTCGCTCGGTTCCGATGAAAAGAACACCGCGAAATACGGCAATGACCCTGTAGCCCTTGTAAATGCATTCCCGACTGTATGCGAAGACGGTTATCTCACACTGAGATTCAGAACGTTATGGGGAGCGTACATCAACATCAAGCATGAGGTCAATCTGGTTACAGGCGTGGATCCGTCTGACCCTTACCTCGTAGAATTCAGGCATAACCGTTTCGCTGACGCTCCGGAGGTACAGTCCGACGCTTACGTGGCATTCAGGCTGAACACATTGCCGGACACCCAGGGCAAGACAGTGAAACTCAAGGTCAGATACAGAAACTGGGACGGCGCGACAAAGGTTGTCGAATTCGACTACAAGACCCGTCCTGGAGACGGAAAATAACACGGCATTCACAGCCGGATTTTTCAATACAACGGAATGCGATTGGCAGACATCAAAGCATATTCTGAAAAGAAACTCGCAGATGATATCCGGAAAGGCAACGAGACAGCGATGAAAAAGCTGTATGATACCTATTCCGGATATCTTCTCGCTTTGTGCTGCCGATACATTCCTGACAAGGAAACAGCCGAGGACATTCTTCAGGACAGTTTCATCAAGATTTTTTCTTCCTTCGACAAGTTTTCATGGAAGGGCCCCGGCTCGGTAAAGGCCTGGATCAGCAGGGTCACTGTCAATGAAGCTCTGCAGTATCTCAGACGACAGAAAAAATGGAACTTCGTGGAACTGCCCGACAAACTGCCTGACAAGGCTGAAGAGACGGCTGAAGAAGAGCCTGAAGTTTCGGAAATACCAAATGATGTCCTGATGAAGATGATTCAGGAACTTTCCGACGGATACAGAACTATCTTCAACCTTTTCGTTTTCGAAGGCAAATCCCACAAGGAAATCGCTGAGATGCTGGGCATTACAGAAAGCACATCGGCATCCCAATTCCACAGGGCGAGAAAAATCCTCGCAAAGAAAATCACAGAATACAAGAAACAAGAGTCAATATGAGACAAGATTGGACAGACAAGTTGCGAGATAAAATGGACACCTACAGCGTGGAGCCATCGGACAAGGTCTGGGCCGGCATCAGTTCCAAGGCCGGATTGGCCGGACAGGGTTCCGCGACCGGAAAGTCCGCCATACCGATGTGGATATGGCGTTCAGCAGCCGCAGTTGCCGCCGTCATGACAGGGGCTCTGATTTTTGTAAAGGTCAATGACAATGAGGACGACAACTATACCGCCTACAACGAGGCTGAGGCCCCTGAAATTGTCAATGACAGTCCGGAGATTCTTCCGGAATCTTCTACCGTCCAGACACTTACACTCTCAGAAAATCCTATAGAGAAAACACCGAAATTCAAGGCCGGGCCGACTGAAAAAGCCGAGCTTCACAAGGCGGCATATGAATCCGCGCCAGTGATGGCAAGAGTCCAGCAAACGGAAGAAGCGGAGAGCATTGACATTGACAAAAACTACAATTCCGGCATCGACGAGGTTTCGGACGAAGGCATTGACAAAGAGCCTGTTACCGGCATTGACAATTCCGATGAAACGATGAGCTGGGAGGAATATCTGAGATCGGAGCCGCAGGAGAAAAGGCGCGCAGACAGGCGTGGTTTAAGTATCGGACTCGGTGCAGCAGGGGCCGGGAGTTCGTCATCGATGGACAAATTCGAGCCGAGAGCAGTGATGGGTTCCAATCCGCTTGAAGGCGAGGCCGGAACTGTCGGCTGGGCTGATGACAGGATTCTCACAAGTGCAGGTACGATTGTATTCAACCAGCCGGAAGTCAATGATTCCTATACGCACAAGATGCCCGTAAAACTCGGATTGACAGCAAGATACGCATTTACCAACTTGCTCGGAATCGAAAGCGGATTGACCTATTCCCTTCTGCAGTCGGACATTCAACGAGGTTCAGAATCGACTACCGGTGCATGGAGCAGCAGCGATCAGACTCTTCATTATCTGGGAGTTCCGCTGAATCTGACGTTTAATTTCCTGAATTCCAGATACGTAGATGTATATGCCTCAGCCGGCGGAATGATGGAGTTCGGGGTGAAAGGCAGCATAAAGACGACCGACCACCTCCATAAGTCGATGACTTCCACACACCAGAATGCGATCACGCCGAAAGGTCTGCTCTGGTCTGTCAATGCTACCGCGGGTGTCCAGGTCAATGTCCTGCCGTCTCTCGGTATATATGTCGAGCCGGGCATGAGCCATCATTTCAAGAACGACAGGCAGCCACGGTCTTCCTATACTGACAAGCCGACCAATTTCGCACTTGGTTTCGGACTCAGATATACATTCAGGAAATAGTTCTGGCATCCGCCTTACAAGAGGGTCGGGCCAAGTCGTTAATCCCAAGTCACAATCATAAAAAACGCTCTTCCGTGCCATGACACACGAAAGAGCGTTTTGGTTCAGGTTTTCTATATTAATGTTAAGCTCGCGTCAAACGACGGATTAGAACGCGATTGATACTCCGACACCTGCAACAATACTTGTGCGGTAGAAATCATCCTGTCCGGGAATCTGAAGATTCTTTATGTCAAGTTTCTCTGCAAGACCTGGAACTACAGGAGCAAGCTGTCCGAGGACAGGGGTAAGTTTAGCTGCGATGAGAGCGCCGTTTCCACCATAATCTGCCTGTTCCTTAGTGAAGTGCATGAAGAATGTCTTATAGACACCGAGGTCGATATTGACTTTCTTGCTGACATGTAACTGTGCTCCAAGACCACCTGAAATAGAACTTGTAGAGTAACTCATATCTGAGATATAACGTGCATCGTTTCCGAAACCGAAGGTGCTGCTGTTGGCTCCGATACTGAGGGTAACAAGTTTGCAGACGTCATATTCCAGACCGCCGAGTATTTCGAATGAGTTGTGTTTCAGATAGTTCTGTTTATCATTGAGACCTGTCTCATTGTTATACTGCTTTGACTGCTTGTCGAAGTAGTAGTTTACACCGAGAGCAACGCGGAAGTTAGGCTTCACAGAATACTGTCCTCCGACATTGATATTGCCGGGGATATCGGCTGCGATGGTCTTTTCGTCATCGAACTGTGAGATACCGGTGGTGTTCGCCTTGGTGTCATTCTTCAGACGGACCCTGGTGTTAAACTCGTAACGTGCTGAGAAATTGAATTTTCCGGTCTTGTAGTCAACTGAGATGATAGGTGTGTATGCGATGTCTTTCTGATGTGCGTCGAGGTTTTTGTCGCTTACGAGGCCCCCTGCCATTGCTGTTGCCTGGTCTGCTGAAATCATTCCTCCCGAGAGCT
>ENA-UERK01000127-UERK01000127.1-human-gut-metagenome-genome-assembly--contig:-NODE-127-length-69602-cov-7.590363_pt1 | contig 69602 bp, 66 predicted proteins | sample MGYA00242957_ERZ507957 | MGnify/ENA primary metagenome ERZ507957 (study PRJEB26167, sample SAMN06115538) | human gut metagenome | host: Homo sapiens | place: China:Heilongjiang | collected 2015-11-06...
GCGCTTACGCCAATACTCTTTGCAAGTTTGTCCTGTGTTAAATTCTGATCTTCACGGAACTTCTTGAGATTTTTTGCAAAACCGGTCAATTCACCCATACAATCACCTCTGGGTTGATTATATCATCTTGCAGTTGCGAAGTCAACAATAACAGCAATAACAATTCGATAGTATTTAATAATATGTTGCGGTTGTTTGTGAAACGCATGTTTGATATAATAAAAACATGAAAGGAGGCCGTAGTATGGCAAACACGGATATTCGGTGTGCAGCAAAGGTTTATGGTGTTAAGCTCTGGCAGATTGCAGAGGCTATCGGGCTTGCTGATAGTGGTGTCTCAAAAAAGCTGCGCCGAGAATTACCAGATTATGAGAAAAAGCGCATTTATGAAATCATCGAAAAACTGTCACAGGAGGAAGTTTGATGGACACAATGAACAACTTGGCATACAGCCCCTCAACGGCAGCAAAGGTGGCAGAAGTATCCCGTCCCACGATTTATCGCTGGATGAGATTACCGGGGTTTCCCGTGGCCCACATTGGCGGGTGTACGCGCATTCCGGCGGATGCGTTCAAGCGCTGGTTAAATCAGCAGGCGGGGGTGAGCGAGGGTGCATAAAAATGAGAAAGCCCCTGCCGGTGTTCCAGCACCGACAAGGGCAGCGGGAAAAGGTTTGCCGACCGCATTTCCCGTATCAAATTCTATCACACGCTGCAAAGGAAATCCACTGATTTCTGATTTCCTTCATGTGGGTACGCAAAACGCTTTGACACTGCGGGAGCTGGTGCAGCTCACCGGCGAAGATGAACGCACCCTTCGCCGCCGCATCCAGCAAGAACGCAAGGCCGGAGTACTGATTTTGTCTGATTGCCAACATGGCTATTTCCTTCCGGAAAACGAAAGCGACGTGCGCCGGTTTATCCGTTCGATGTCCCGGCGTTCCAGGGAAATTGCCGCAGTGTCCCGTATTGCGGAGGATACGCTATCAAAACTAATCGGACAAGAACGATTGGAGGGCTGGAATGGCTAAAGCAAAAAGGGCAACATGGTGGAAGATGCTATATCATCAGCGGGCAGCGATTGAGTCAATTCCTAACGAAGAGGTCGGCGCTGGCCTTAAAGCTGCGTTTCAATACTTTGACGGCGAAGAGGTCAACGCTGATAATCTGTCCTCGCAAGCATTTACTGTTTTCTGTGTAATGCGGCCTTACATCGATGAGTCCATGCGAAACTATGAAGAGTCCGTTTTGAATGGGAAGCGGGGTGCTAATGAGCGGTGGGGAGAATGATAGCCTCCCTATAGCCCCCCTATAGCCCCCCTATAGCCTCCCTATAGAGAAGTAGAAGAAGATGAAGAGGGAGAAGCAGACGGAGATGAAGATGTAGAGGTGGTATAAGGGTGACGCGCTTCGCACGCCACACCCCTCCCCCGCGAAAGGAGTTGTCATGCTTTTTGATTTTGAAAAGTTTTCCGACATTACTGCCAGTGTGTACCCCGGTGGGGCGTACAGCTTGGAGGACGCTTTAAGCGTCTTTCGGTACTACTTCGAGCGATACGAGGAACACACCGGCAAGGCACACTTGCCGATCAGAGCAAGCCAGATCGTGCGTATCTGCCGAATTATGCCGTATCTTAGTGCGGAGAACGAAGGGAACTGTTGCGAGGATGTTTCGCCGCTTGACTACCCGGCGCTGATTGACCAGCACTTTAGAACAAAATATCGCAACTGCGACTATAACATTTGCCATTTTTTCTCCGGCAAGATCAGGGCGATGCGGTTCTTTGAAGTATGCTATTAAAGCCGTCAGGAAGCCGCAGGACGCGCCGAATGGAAGGAGGCAATAAACAACGCCGCAGAATAATAAAAGCTCACAGACAGGGCTTGCAAACCGCGCAAAAGGCGGGAAGATGTCACAGCGCAAAGGCGCAGACGGGGAAGACGCTTTATTCCGCAAAAATCCATAATTTTCCGAGAAAGGAGGTTTCCACCAATGGCATTGACGCAAAACCAACAGAAAGCAATAGCGGCACTGCTGGCCAGTCCATCCCGTGAAGATGCTGCCCGGAAATGCGGCCTCACATCGCGAACGCTGCGCGTCTATTTCCAGAACGATGAATTCTGTGAAGCGTACCGCGCCTCTTTCCAAGAATTGACAGAAAATGCAACGCGCAAGGCACAACGGCTCTTGTGTCCAGCGCTTGAAACATTGGAGGAGGTCATGCAGGATGCGGATGCCCCTCCGGCGGCAAAGACAAACGCCGCGCGGATCGTCATTGAAAGCACCCTAAAACTGACAGAGGTCAACGATATTCTGACGCGCATTGAAAATCTCGAACGTGCAAGAGGTGAAGATTAAATGAGCATCAGAACTATTCGCGGGAGACTGGAGAAGCTGGAGGAGCTGACCTTACAGCGCCCCGGTGTGGCCGTTATCCTACCCACAGAAGACGGATTTATAGCGTCCCGCGGCGATGGCAAACCAGCACGGCTCTGTAGCACGCTGGGCGAGGCGCAGCAATTCTGCGCCGCCTGCGAAACAACAATCATCATTGATGTTTGAAAGGAGAAACTATGAATTTTGGTAAATCTGTACGTGAAAGCGTCGAACTGTGCGTAACGACACTTGGAGAAATCGCGGGGGTAGAGAAGGATCTGGCCGCAGCGAGAAAGGCCGGTAAGATCGCTCCGGCGGATGCCGAAGCGAAAGCGGCCGAACTCGCCCGCGCCCGTGCGGATGCTCTGGGTACGGTCAATACCCGGATCGAGCACGACCGCCTCGCACACCACGAAGCCGTAGACAAATGGAACACTGCCGACGGCTCTAAACTCGACGAGGGCGATTTGAAGCTGCTGCAGGCCGATTTCCACTTTGATCCGGCGCAGTTCCAAGCGCTTTGTGACAAGCACCGCGACAATGCGACCATGCTGCAGCTCCTTGCGGAGTACAGCGAGAAGCACCGCGACTGGAACTTGACGGCAGATCGTCCCATCGGCGCAAAGGCCCGCAAAGACGCTTTTGACCGCTTCTGCCGGGACGCCAGCAGCGCCGCCCGTGATCCGAACAGCCTGCACACTGCACTGTGGCTCTCCGGCAACGGAACAAATGAGAGCGTTTATATCGACTACTAACCTTCAAAATAGCCGGGACTGCCCAATTTTGGACAGTCCTGGCTTTATCTCTGATGGTGCAGAGTTGCGCTGCTTCATAACAAGGCGTATTTGACGCAGCGCCGCAGCGTTGCGGCGGACCGGTTAATCGACCTACAAACGGTCGATTTATTTACGCCGCACCTTTCGCCGATCTCTTGATAGGACAACCCCTCGCAAAAGTGCATTTGCAAGAACATCTGCTGACGAGGCGTCAATTCGTCCCTGATCGCTACGCGCAGGCCGCGCCTGGCTCTCGCCAAGTTTTCTTCGTTTGTTTCCGCGACTTCCTCTAACCACACTTGAAAAGATACGTGCGTTTCGTTGATATTCTGAATTGAACGTGTATCGCTCATCTCTCCAGAAACCTCCTTCGTAATAATGTTCACATAGCCTGCCCACATCACGCAGTTCTTTGCGAAGAGTTTTGAGGGAACTCAAAGCCGGGTCATTGGTACTCATATCAGGAAACTCTGCCCGCAGTCGCTGCATCTTCTCCGTGACGCGCTGGGCCGCCTCGTAATAGGCCGGTGCGATGTCGTATAGTTCCACCTCATGTATCCTCCATCTTTCACTTGATGCTGCGCTCGGCGGCGGTAGCGGCTTTATCAAAGTACATAAAATTCCTCCTTGTTTTATCGGTGGGAGGCTGATACAATAAGTGTACCAACCTCCCTTTGGTGGGTGGTGGTTATGGCTCTCTGTGTCGTGCTTTGGTCGGCGAGGACACAGAGGGCTTTTCTATTGCGTCCAGTAGTGTCAGCAACCAGCGGGTAAGCTGGATCGCTCCTGCCACGGTTATAACAGCTTCCATCATGCGATGCAGAACCGGCGGGCGGTGGTGGTCTTGGTGAACTGCGCCGTCAGGTCAGGCAGCGCCTTTTTCAGTGCAGTGGTGTCCAGGCGGGAAGAAGTCACAGCCTTGTAGGTCACTTTCCAATCCGCGCCGTTGAGGGTATCCACGCCCTCGGCGTCCATGTGCCGCTTGATGCTGTCTGTGATGCTCTCCATCTCTACGGCCAGTTCGTCGGCCATGCGGCGCAGCTCCCGCAGCTCCTTGATCTTGCTGTCCATGTCGTTGATACTCATTTTTTGTTCCTCCATTCGTTTTGTTGAGGCCGGGTAACGTCTGGAATGTATTGCACCCACTGTTTCAGGGTATTTCACCAGTATGTCTGTTACCCGCTTGTGGCTTGTTTAAGGCCACCCCTTGTTCCCTTGCGGTGATTATAGCATAACATACTTGCGCAAGTATATCAATAGACATAATATACATAATTGCACAAGTATATTTGTGCAATATTATACTTGCGCAATATATACAAAGTGTGATATAGTACGGACAGTGGAGAAGATCGCCTATTAAAGACACCGCAGCAAAAGAAAGGAGCGAATACATGGCAGTATCAAAGGCGCAGCAGAATGCGACGAATAAATGGATTGCAAAGGCTTACGATCGCATCAACCTAACAGTGACCAAAGGCCGGAAAGAGGAGATCCAGGCATTTGCAGCGCAGACCGGCGAAAGCGTAAACGGCTTTATCAACCGCGCCATTGGTGAAGCTATGGGAGAAAGCCCGCAGCAGCCCGCAGGAGCGCCGCAAGGCATGGGAGCTATCCTTACCCCTGCCGCGCTTAAAACGGCACAGGAGGCCGCGCAGAACGCCGGAGAAACAGTTTCCGCATTTGTTGGCCGTGCAGTAGAGACGCAGGCGCAGCGCGACAAGCTCACGTCGGCCATGCGGCCAAAAGAAAAAGCCCCGGATATATCCGAGACTTGACAAGGCCGGAAAAGCCGCCTATAATGGGCATAGAAAAAGGGCGCTGCGACAAGCGGTTAGCCCGGATTAGTCAGAATTTCAAAGCGAAGCCTTGAAACCGTCACTTTGCCGAGTGGCGGTTTCTGCTTTTCACAATGATCGTCACGGTAAACCGTCCGATATGTAATGTGATACGCATGAGCAGCACCCCCTTTCGGGTGGTGTAGCTAACCGCCTGCCGTTCGTGCAGCGCCCAGCCCATAAAAGGGCTATCGACAGAATAACACGGAGACCGGCAGAAATCAAGAGGGCAGCGCTCGAATGATGGTGCAAAACTCAGAAGAGGCATTTGCTCCAAAGCAGACAAAAAGTTTCGTCTTTGAGAGCCTTTGCTTTCCAAAAAATGCCATTTAATTTTCCCCTATATTTTCCCCTTACAGCTTTTCCAACGTTTTACGGCATTTTACAGAGAAACCCCGAAAGCCTTGAAAATACAGGGCTTGTGCAATTCGCGTTTACAGCATTTTACACGCCTCCGCTAATTCAAGTCCCGCCTCGCGCACCAAAAGAAAAGAGACATCCTTTCGGATGTCTCTTTTCTTTTGGTGCGGCGATTTTGCTGCGCGAAAACCAAGGCCGCCAGCGGCGGCCCTTGACATGGCACCCACTCCGGGACAAAAAAGGAGACAGCAAAGGCCGTCTCCTTTTTTGTTTGTACGCGATCAACCGCCGAGGAACCCGCCTATTCCGGCGTTGGGATCCGTTTCCGGTCTGTTATTCGGATCTGTGGTATCATCGTGGTCGCCGTCCGGCATATTGAAGTCGTCGTCCGCCTCGTCGCCAAAGAAGCCGTTCCAGCCGCCCAGCATCATAAAGGCGTCCTCCACCACGATCTCGTCGTGGCCCTCGATCAGCTCACGCTGGTAGTTCAGCACGGAGCCGGTAACGGTGGTCACGTTGCCGTCGCTGTCCGCCATGTTGACGGTGTAGGTGGGGGCGGTGTGCATGGTGCAGACGGCGGTGGGGGCGTTATCCGCCGCCACCAGGGCCGTGTAGACGCGGCTGCCGCGAACGTCCAGGGCACAGTTCTCCGATGCCAGCATTCCGCTGTCAGCACAGACGGCCACGCTGGTCAGGCCGGAGCAGGAGAAGAAGTCCTTGTCGGGCAGGTCCTCGTGGATGGCGCTCATGACCTTGCGGAACACAGCGGAGCAGGGGTTGCCGCTGGCCACGATCCGCTGGTTGTGCTCGTAGCCCGCCCAGACGGCGCAGCTGTAATAGGGCGTGTAGCCCACGAAGTAACGGTCCTTGTTGCTGTTGGTAGAACCGGTCTTACCGGCGATGTGCATACCGCTGAACTGTGCCTCGTAGCCGGTACCGTTCAGGGCGGCCTCCTGCAGCAGATGGTTGATGATAGCCGCCGTGGTGTTCTTCATGGCCACGGTGGACTGGGCCTCGTTCTCCAGCACCACGTTGCCGTTGGCGTCCTCCACACGGATGAAGGTACGGGGCTTGGTGTACACGCCCTCGTTGACGAAGGTCGCGAAGGCCGCGGACATCTCCTCGGTGGTGACGCCCTTCTCAAAGCCGCCCAGGGCCATGTTGCCCACCTGCTGAGAGTCGGTATAGGTCAGGTTCTCGAAGCCCAGCTTGTCCACCAGGAAGTCATAGGAATTGCTGACGCCGTAGGCCAGGTTCGTCCGCACGGCACAGGTATTCAGGGACTGGGCGATGGCGGTGTGCAGCGCTGTCAGGCCCTGATAGCGCCAGTTGGCGTTGCGGGGCCAGACCTCGCCGTTGAGCAGCATGGGATAGTCGTCGATGACCGACGCGCCGTTGATGGTGCCGTCGTCCAGTGCCGGGGCGTAGGTGGACACAGGCTTGATGGCAGAACCGCACTGCCGGGCGTTCACAGCCCAGTTCCAGCCGCGGTCCACCACCTTTTCACCGGCACCGCCGATCATAGCCACCACATAGCCGTTGGTGGGATCCACGATGGTCAGGGCGATCTGCAGCTGATCCTCCACCTGCTCACCGGCGGCGTTCGTATAGCTGCTGGTATAGGGGATATTCTCCAGATTATAGCACACATCCTCCGCGATCTTCTGATACTTGGGGTTCTGGGTGGTGTAGATCTTGTAGCCCCTGCTGTAGACCATGTTGATGGCCTGGTCGTAGGCGGAGACCTTCTTGCCCTCGCTGTTGACCTTTTCGGTGATGCCCAGCTTCTCCACCAGTGCCTCGGCCACATCGGTGATCATGGCATCGGTGAACCAGGAGTTGCTGCCCTTGATGGTGGGGGTATTGTCGTCGGCGGGACTGTCGGTGTCGTCCGTGGTGTCGTCCGTGGTGTCGTCCGTGGTGTCGTCGGGAGTGGAATCGGTGACGGTACCGTCGCTGCCCACATACTTGCCGGAGATGGTGAAGCCGTTGGCGAACTGGATATCCTCGGCCACGGCGGCGTCATACTCTTCCTGGTCGATCTTGCCCTGAGAGAGCATCTCGCTGAGGATGGTCAGCTGGCGCTCCCGGTTGTTCTCGCGGGTCCAGGAGCTGATGAAGGGATCGTACATGGAGGGGTTGTTGGTGATGCCCATCATGCTGGCACACTCGGCCAGCGTCAGCTCGGACACGTCCTTGCCAAAATACACCCGCGCCGCCGTCATCACGCCGGAGCAGCGCTGGCCGAAGTAGACCTCGTTCAGGTAGGCTTCAAGGATCTCGTCCTTCTCGTAGCGTTTTTCCAGCTCCAGTGCACGGTAGATCTCCGTGATCTTGCGCTTGACCGTCACCTGATTGTCGCCGGTGACGTTCTTCACCAACTGCTGGGTGATGGTGGAGCCGCCCTGCACGTTCTTGCCGAACAGGGTGTACAGAATGGCGCGGGTGGTACCCTTCCAGTCCACGCCGTGGTGCTTCTCAAACCGCTTGTCCTCGATGGCGATGGCGGCCTTCTGCAAATACTTGGGAATGTTCTCCAGGTCCACCCAGATGCGGTTTTCGTCCATGTACAGCGTCTGGTACATGACCCACTCCTGGGTGTCGGGGTCCTGGTAATACAGTTCGGTGGAGACCTGGGTCTCGAATTCGTCCAGATAGACCTCCACCTTGCCGCGCATGGCGCTGTTGATGTACGCCATGAAGATACCGGCGAAGATGGACGCCGTAAGCACGAACACCAGCAGCAGCGTGCCGATGATGCGTCCGGCCTTCTTCCAGCCGTTCTTCTGCTTAGGGGTCATGTTCCGCACACGCTCCTGCGCGTCATGCTGCACGCGCCGCGCACCCTCGGCGGCACTGTGCTCTACCCGGCGCGCACCCTCCTTTGCCTCGTTTTCTATGTGCCGGGCGCTCTGCCGGATGCGTCCCCAAAAGCCGGTGGACGACGACCGTCTGCGCTTGTTCTCACTCAAGACAGGGCACCTTCCTTTCTTTATTGATGTTCCTGTGTATTCTTTATTGATGTTCCTGTGTATTCTTTTCGTTCCGGGGTCAAAATTCACATACCAATCCACTATAAGGAACATTCTACCACACTTGTCAAATGCAAAAAAGAGGATTTTTTGCAGAAATCCGCCCGTTTGGCTGCTCAATTCCCGTTATTTTCCCCCATTCCACCGATTTTCAGTCCGACAGATGGCAGAAACTGCCGAACGCTTCCACTTGCGTTTTCTCCAGCTTTCGGGTATACTATGGATATAAAGACAAAGGAGGACTCTCCCATGAGCGAGGAATTCGGCCCCAACTTCATCACCCTGACCGACGAGGACGGCAACGACATTGAACTGGAATACGTGGACGCGCTGGAAGTGGACGGCCAGACCTACATGGCGTTCTTCCCCGTGGTGGAGGATGATGCCGATGAGGAAGCCGCCGAGGAGTACGGCCTGGTGATCCTGAAGTCCGTTATGGAAAACGGCGAGGAGCTGCTGAGCACCCTGGACAGCGACGAGGAGCTGGATAAAGTCTACGACCTGTTCATGGAGCAGATATTGGCCGACGAGGACGAGTGATCTTTTGACGGGATTTTTCGTCTTGCCGATGGCGAGCCGCCGCCGGCTGCGCTGGAAAATGGCTGGATTTTTCGCCAAGACGAGGCGCGGCGGTGCAGCGAAAAAGATACACGCCACTCCTTCGGCAGGATTTTTCGTCCTGCCGATGACGGGACGCCGCCGCTGTACTTTGTGTACAGCAAGGCGGCTCGGCGAAGGCAGGGCGGAAAATTGAGCGATGGGCAGCGGTTCTATTTATCCTGACATTGGTTATACGGGACGTCGGATCGGCAGATGGTTTGCAGGCCTCCCGCCTGCCGTATGCGGGCGGATGCTGGAAGCAGTAAAGTCAGCCGGAGACGACCCACCTGCGAGTTGTGCAGGTTATAACATGGCCGCTGCCTGTCGCTGAGCACAAGACCCCCATTCCGAAACGGAATGGGGGTCTTGTGCTCAGTGAGCGCGGTAAAATGTTCACAAATTCCAGGCGTTTCCCTCTTGCGAAAAGGTGCGGTATACGATATAATGACCGAGTATGTTACCAAACAAGGGCGTATTGCGTCCAAAATCGAGAGGAATGAATTTCAATGAGCGCATCAAGAGAAAAGAAGATCCGGCAGGATCTGGCGGCCCAGGGCGTCACCGACCCCAAGAAGATCCGCGAGGCGGAGGAGAAGGCCAAGGCACGCAAGAACAATATCCTGTACGGCGTGATCGCCGGCGTGTTCGTGATCGTGGCCGCGGTACTGCTGGTGTATAACTCCGGCGTGCTGCAGCGCAGCGCCACCGCCGTGACCATCAACGGTGAGAAATATACCGCCGGGCAGGTGGAGTATTTCTACGCCAACGTGAAGAGCAGTCTGTTGAAGAGCAGCTATGCCAGCTTTTACGGCATCGATACGTCCAAATCCCTGGACCAGCAGGTGGTGAGCGACACCATGAAGACCGCGCTGGGTATCGAGGACGAGGGTGATGTCACATGGGAGCAGTATGTCCGCGACACCGCGGTGAAGCAGCTGGCCATGTACGTGCTGACCGCCCAGGAGGCTGAGGCCAACGGCATGGGCGCCGATGAGCACACTCAGGAGGAGCTGGATGCCACTATGGAGGAGCTCAACGCCGCCGCCAAGCAGAACGGCTACTCCACGAAGACGTATCTGAAGCTGATCTACGGCAAGAACATGACCGTGGATACCTTCAAGGAGATGGTGCAGCTGGTGGACGTGGCCACCCATTACCAGAGCCACTACGCCGAGGAGCTGACCTACACCGTCAGCGACCTGGAGACCTACTATCAGGGCAACAAGAGCAGCTTTGACGTGGCCAGCTATGAGTCCCTGTACTTCAAGGGTACCGCCGACAGCACCAAGGACGATGACGGCAACACCGTGGAGCCCACCGATGAGGAGAACGCCGCCGCCAAGGCCAAGGCCGAGAGCGATGCCGCCGCTGTGCTGGCGCGCGTGCAGGGCGGCGAGGCGCTGGAGGATGTGGCCAAGGATTATGAGTCCGCCAGCTACACCAGCACCGATGCCGGCAGCAACAACGGCAGCGACGTGGCCAACTGGGTATTTGACAGTGCGCGCAAGGCTGGCGACAGCGCCGTTGTAGCCAGCGATCCCAACTGCTATGTGGTCGTGTTCCGCAGCGTGGGCCGTCAGGAGTACGCCACCAAGGACGTGCGCCACATCCTGTTCAAGGTAGACGAGAGTGCGCTGGACAGTGAGGCCGAGACCTATGAGGCCGACCTGCAGGCGGCTAAGGATGCGGCCAAGGCCGCAGCCGAGGACGCACTGGCCCAGTGGAAAGCCGGCGAGGCCACCGAGGACAGCTTCGCGGCCCTGGCCAACGAGCTCAGCACCGATGCCGGCAGCAACACCAACGGCGGTCTGTACACCAAGATCTACAAGAACCAGATGGTCACCGAGTTCAACGACTGGTGCTTCGATGCGAGCCGCCAGTCCGGCGATACCGGCATTGTATACGGCGAGAGCTCCAACTACAAGGGCTATCATGTGATGTACTTTGTGGGCGACGATGTGCCCTACTGGCAGGTGCAGGCCGAGAACGCTCTGCGCAACACCAACACCGAGGCCTGGCTGGACGGTCTGCTGGACAGCGCCGATGTGGTGCAGGAAGCCGGCATGAAGCACGTGGGCTGATGACCGCCCCTTCTTCGAGTCTATGAATGAGCGTTTTCTCAGAACAGAAATGATATTGGGCGCACCCGCTTTGGACAAACTCCGCCGCAGCCATGTGGCGGTGTTTGGTCTGGGCGGTGTGGGCAGCTACGCCGCTGAGTGCCTGGCACGCAGCGGCGTTGGCACGTTAACGCTGGTGGACCAGGACACGGTATCCGTGTCCAACATCAACCGCCAGCTGTGCGCCCTGACCTCCACCGTGGGGCAGTACAAGGCGGAGGTCGCGGCGGCACGTGTGCGGGACATCGACCCGGACACGGTGGTATACCCGATCTGCGCCACCTATGACGCCGCCCATCGGGAGGAATTTTTCTCCCGGAAATTCGATTACATCGTGGACTGCATCGACCTGGTCAGCTGCAAGCTTGACCTGATCCAACAGGCCCGCCTGCGGGGCATCCCCATCCTGTCGGCCCTGGGCACCGGCAACAAGCTGGAGCCCGAGCTGCTGCGGGTCACGGATATCTCCAAGACCAGCGGCTGCCCGCTGGCCCGGGTCATGCGGAAGGAACTGCGTGCCCGGGGGATCCACCACCTGAAGGTGGTGTTCAGCCCGGAGCTGCCCCACGAGACACAGCAACTGGAAGCGCCGTCACCCGGACGGCGCAGCGTCCCCGCCAGCGTGGCGTGGGTGCCCTCTGTGGCCGGCCTGATGATGGGCGGCACGGTGGTACGGGATATTATCGAAGACGGAGGTCTTGTACCATGATATTAACAGGCGCGCTGGTCAACGGTGGAGCCATTGTTGTCGGCGGCCTGCTGGGCACCTTCGGCGGCAAGCTCATGCCGGAAAAAATGCGGCAGACGGTGCTTGGTGCTACGGCGCTGGTGTCCATGGGCATCGGCATCTCCGGCGCCATCGGCAGCAGCAACCAGCTCATCCCCATACTGTCGCTGGTCATCGGCGCCGTCATCGGCGAGCTGCTGCACATTGAGGACGGCGTCACCCGGGCGGGCGACTGGCTGCAAAAGAAATTCGGGAAAATGGGTCCCATCACCGACGGCTTCGTCAGCGGCTCGCTGGTGTTCGCCGTGGGCGCTATGGCGGTGATGGGTTCGCTGGACAGTGGTCTGAAGAACGACCACGGCATCCTGCTGGCCAAGTCTGTCATCGACTTTGCCGGATCCGTGGCCTTTGCCAGCTCCATGGGCATCGGGATCGTCTTTTCCGGATTGTCGGTGCTGGCGGTGGAGGGCGTGATGACGCTGCTGGCCTCCCTGCTGACAGGGGTGCTGACCGACGCGGTCATCACCGAGATCTCCGTCACCGGGTCACTGATGATCATCGGCATCACCCTGAACGTGCTGGGCGTCACCAAGCTGCGTATCCTGAACATGACGCCGGCGCTGCTGCTGCCCGTTCTGCTGTGCAAATTCATGTGAGCGCTTTAATTAAGAGGAGTACATAGCATGGCTTTTGAAGGCTATACACAGGAGACACTGGACTTTCTGTGGGGCATTCGGTTCAACAACGAACGCTCCTGGTTTCTGGCGCATAAGCAGGACTATGAGGCACATCTCCTGGCCCCCACCCGTGCGCTGGGCGAGCAGGTGTATGAAGCCCTGCACGCGGCATTCCCCAAGGAGCCGTTTCTGCTGAAGCTCTCCCGCATCTATCGGGATGCCCGACGGCTGCACGGGAATGGACCGTACAAGGACCACCTGTGGTTCTGCGTCCGCGCCGGCGGCGAGGACTGGACGGGGCGGCCCACGTTTTACTTTGAGATCGGGCCGGACTATTACAGCTACGGCATGGGCTTCTGGGCGCCGAAGGCGGCGCTGATGGAGGCGTACCGCAAGGCCGTCGACGAACATCCCGAGGTACTGGAAAAGCTGGTCAAAAGGTTCAATAAACAGGCGCAATTCACGCTTTCAGGCCCGGAATATGCCAGGAAAAAGACTGCCCCCTCTCCCCTGCTGGCGGCGTGGTACAACAAGAAGTCTATCAATTTACAACACGACGCCGCACCGGACGAGCGTATGTTCTCGCCGGAACTGGCACAGGATATCATTGAGGGCTTCCGGACACTGATGCCGCTGTACAAGTATTTCGATGGTCTGTGCGCCGCGGAAATGGTGTAAAAAACCGCCCTTTTTGGGGTTGACAGCGGGCAAAAAAGCGGGTAAAATACCCCATAATGAATGAGGGAGTAATTCCGCAGCGCCGATTTTGGCGCGGCGTGGCACACCGTCATCCCGGCGCGGCAGCGCCCGATGTGTCCTGAAAGAATGAGACTCATGCGCAGACATAGCCTGTCCGTGCATGAGTTTTTTGTTGTCTTTTGGTTCATTTTCTGTTTCGCTTTTTGTTCTGCTTTTTTGCTTCAAATTATAAAACCATGATATAAAGGAGTAATAGACGATGGAAAAGGAATACAACCGCAGTCCGCAGGAGGTGCTGGAGGAGCTGGGCTCCTGTCCCACCGGTCTGACAGAGGCGGAGGCGGCTGAACGTCTGGCCAAGCACGGCCCCAATAAGCTGAAGGAGGCGGAGAAGCCCTCCCTGCTGCAGCGGTTCCTGACACAGCTGAAGGACCCCATGCTGCTGATCCTGATGGCAGCGGCGGCGGTGTCCGCCGTGACCAACGCACTCAGCGGCGAGAGCTTCACCGAGGTGTTCATCATTCTGGTGGTGGTGCTGCTGAACGCGGTGCTGGGCGTGGTGCAGGAGAGCAAGGCCGAGGCGGCCATCGAGGCCCTGCAGACCATGACCGCCGCCAAGTGCAAGGTGCTGCGGGACGGCCACCAGGTGGTCATTGAGAGCAGCCAGCTGGTGCCCGGCGACGTGGTACTGCTGGAGGCCGGCGACGCCGTGCCCGCCGACGGACGGCTGCTGGAGAGCGCCTCCATGAAGATCGAGGAGGCGGCGCTGACCGGCGAGAGCGTCCCCGTCACCAAGGCGGTGGGGCTGCTGACCGGAGACAATGTTCCCCTGGGCGACCGGAAAAATATGTGCTATATGGGCAGCACGGTGGTCTACGGCCGCGGCAAGGCGGTCATCACCGCCACCGGCATGGACACGGAGATGGGCAAGATCGCCGGTGTGCTGGCCCAGACGGAGCAGGAGCAGACGCCCCTGCAGCGCAAGCTGAATGAGCTGGGCAAGACCATGAGCAAGCTGGTGCTGGGCATCTGCGTGTTCATCTTTATCTTTGACCTGGTGGTGGCCGGCGAGTTCACGCTGGACACCGTGCTGAGCACGTTTATGGTGGCCGTTTCCCTGGCGGTGGCCGCCATCCCGGAGGGACTGGCCACGGTGGTGACGGTGGTGCTGAGCATCGGCGTGACCAACATGAGCAAGCAGCACGCCGTGATCCGGCGGCTGACGGCGGTGGAGACGCTGGGCTGCACTCAGGTCATCTGCTCCGACAAGACCGGCACCCTGACACAGAACAAGATGACCGTGGTGGAGCACACCGGCCCCACGGAGCTGCTGGCCACAGCCATGGCGCTGTGCAACGACGCCGCGCTGGAGGAGAACGGCGCCATCGGCGAGCCCACGGAGGCAGCGCTGGTGAACTTTGCCGCTGCCCAGGGGCTGAAGAAGCCTGTGCTGGAGAGCCGCCAGCCCCGCTGCGGCGAGGCCCCCTTTGACTCCGGCCGGAAGATGATGTCCACCATCCACCGCACAGACAACGGCTTTATCCAGTACACCAAGGGCGCGCCGGACGAGGTGCTGCGCCGGTGCACCAGCTATACGGAAAGCGGGCAGATCCTGCCCCTGACTGAGGAAAAGCGCACCGCCATTCTGGCGGAGAACAAGGCCATGGCCGACAAGGCCCTGCGGGTCCTTGCGGCGGCGGAGCGCCTGTACGACGCACTGCCCGACCGGCAGGAGCCGGAGGACCTGGAGCAGGACCTCTGCTTCATCGGTCTGGCGGGCATGATCGACCCCATCCGCCCGGAGGTCAAGGCCGCCGTGGCCGAGTGCCGCGCCGCGGGCATCCGCCCGGTGATGATCACCGGCGACCACAAGGACACCGCCGTGGCCATCGGCAAGGAGCTGGGCATCATCACCGACGCCAGCCAGGCCGTTACCGGCAGCGCGCTGGACAGCCTCACCGATGAGGAACTGGACAAGGCGGTGGAGAAGTACAGCGTCTATGCCCGGGTACAGCCGGAGCATAAGGTCCGCATTGTCAACGCCTGGCGGCGCAAGGGCGCCATCACCGCCATGACCGGCGACGGCGTCAACGACGCGCCCTCCATCAAGTCCGCGGATATCGGCGTGGGCATGGGCATCACCGGCACGGACGTGACAAAGAACGTGGCGGACATGGTGCTCAGCGACGACAACTTCGCCACCATCGTCACCGCCGTGGAGGAGGGCCGCCGGATCTATGACAACATCCGCAAGGCCATCCAGTTCCTGCTGGCCAGCAACATGAGTGAGGTGCTGGGCGTGTTCTTCGCCACGCTGCTGGGCTTCACACTGCTGAACCCGGTGCACCTGCTGTTTATCAACCTGATCACCGACTGCTTCCCCGCCCTGGCCCTTGGTCTGGAGAAGGGTGAGCCGGATACCATGACCCGCCCGCCCCGAGACAGCAAGGACGGCATCTTCGCCGGCGGCCTGGGCTTTGACATCCTGTATCAGGGCGTGCTGATCACGATCATCACCATGACCTCCTACATCATCGGACACTGCATGGAGGTGGGCTATTTTGAGATGCCCAAGGGCGTGTCCGACGACGGTATGACCATGGCCTTCCTGACCATGAGTATGTGCGAGATCTTCCACAGCTTCAATATGCGCTCCCAGCGCAAGAGCGTGTTCTCGCTGCCCAGTCACAACAAAGTGCTGTGGGGCGCGATGATCGGCTCGCTGGCTCTGACAACACTGGTGCTGGAGGTGCCCGTCATCGCCAACGCTTTCGGCTTCACCCCCGTCAGCTGGACGGAGTACGGCGTGGCCCTGGCCCTGGCCTTCCTGGTCCTTCCGGTGGTGGAGCTGGTGAAGCTCATCCAGCGCCGCGCCGCCCGGAGGGCGAAATGACCCCTGCTGACTACGACCGCCTGCTGACGGTTATCCGGGCGCTGCTGGACCGGCAGACGCGGGTCATCGCGGCCATCGACGGCCGCTGCGGCGCCGGGAAAAGCACGCTGGCGGCACAGCTGCAGGCGCAGCTGTCCTGCCGGGTGTTCCACATGGACGACTTCTTTCTGCGCCCGGAGCAGCGCACCGCTGCACGGCTGGCACAGCCGGGCGAAAACGTGGACCACGAGCGCTTTCTATCGGAAGTGCTGCAGCCGGCACTGCGCGGTGAGGCGGTCACCTACCACCCCTTCCGCTGTGCGCGGCAGGCGCTGGACGAACCGGTGACGGTCCCGGCGGCGCGCCTGACCATCGTGGAGGGCGCCTACGCCTGCCATCCGGCCCTGTGGGACAGCTATGATCTGCGGGTATTCCTTACCGTGGACGCTGCCGAGCAGCTCCGCCGCATTGAAGCCCGCAGCGGCCCGGAGAAACTCCGGATGTTCCGGGATCGCTGGATCCCGCTGGAGGAGTCCTATTTCACCGCCTTTGACCTGCCCGCACGCTGCGATATGGTGCTGAAGGGGTAAGCTACGCAAAAAAAGAAAGCCCAAAAGGGCTTTCTTTTTTTGCGTGTATCCGTTTACCGGGCGTTGTAGGCGGCGATACCCTTGGCCAGCAGGTCCATGGCGCGCTCCAGGTCCGCCTGCTTCAGCACATAGGCGATGCGGATCTCGTTCTTGCCCTTGCCGGGGGTACCGTAGAAGGGCTCGCCGGGGGCGAACATCACGGTGTCGCCGTTGTCCTCGAACTCCTCCAGCAGCCACTTCTGGAAGGCGTCGGCATCGTCCACAGGCAGGGCGGCCATGATGTAGAAGGCGCCGCGGGGGCACTCGCAGACCACGCCGGGTATCTCGTGCAGCTTATTGACCACCGTATCGCGGCGGCGCTTGTACTCCTCACGGACGGCGGCAAAGTAGTCGGGGCCGACGGTGTACAGCGCGGCAGCGGCCACCTGGTCCAGTGTGGGCACGGACAGACGGCACTGGGCGTACTTCATGGCCTGCGCCATCAGCTCCTTGTTGCGGGAGATCATGCAGCCGATGCGGGCGCCGCAGGCGGAGAACCGCTTGGAGACGGTGTCGATGACGATGACGTTCTCGGCCGCGTCCTCGAACTGGCCCATGGATTGCAGAGGCTCGCCGGCGTAGACGAACTCGCGGTAGGCCTCGTCGCCGATGATGAACAGGTCGTGGGCCTTGGCCACGTCCACCAGCATACGCATCTCCTCCGGCGTCAGGACGGCGCCGGTGGGGTTGCCGGGGTTGGTGACCATGATGGCGCGGGTGTGCTCGTTGATCTCCGCCTCGACCTTGGCGCGGTCGGCGTAGTGGTAGCCGTCATGGGGAGAGGTGGGGATGGGGTGGATCTTCGCGCCGCAGGTGTAGGCCATGGTATTGTAGTTGGGGTAGAAGGGCTCGGGGATGAGGATCTCATCGCCGTCATCCAGGATGCAGTTCATGGTGATCTGCAGCGCCTCACTGCCGCCGTTGGTAATGAGGATATCACCGGCATCGAAGTGCATACCCAGATCGGCGTAGTACTTGCGGATGGCCTCGATCAGCTCCGGGATACCGGGGGACGGGGCATAGGCCAACACCGGCAGGTCAAAGTGCTTCACCGCATCGAAGTACGCCTTGGGCGTCTCGATATCCGGCTGACCGATGTTCAGATGATAGATCTTCCTGCCCTTAGCCTCCGCCGCCACCGCGTAGGGGTGGAACTTCCGCATGGGGGACAGGCCGCATTTCAAGACCTTGCTGGAAAACTTCATGGTGGTTCCTCCTTATCTCGTTCTCGTGTATCGTAATAGTAGCGCTTTTTCGCGGAAGTTGCAAGAGCAACTTGAGAAAAAGGCCGCCTAAAGGCGGCCTTCTGCATTGTGTTTAGTTCATCTGCTTGCGGCGGCTCAGGTTCACGGTGCCGTCGGTCATGGAATTCAGGGAGTCCAGGCTGCGGCCGGTGCCCTCGGCTACACAGGAGATGGCTCCCTCGGCCACCACGGTGTGGATGCCGGTGCGGGCCTCGATGAGTTTGTCAAAGCCGTCCACCAGGCTGCCGCCGCCGGTCATAACGATGCCGTTGTTGGAGATGTCGGCCACCAGCTCGGGCGGGGTGCGCTCCAGCACGCCGTGGACCGCCTCGAGGATGCGCTCTACCGGCTCCTCGAATGCCTCCAGCATCTCGGTGGAGCTGACGTTGATGACCTTGGGCAGGCCTGTCACCAGGCAGCGGCCCTTGATCTCGATGGACGTCTCCTGCTCCTTGGGGAAGACGCAGCCGATCTGCATTTTCATCAGCTCGGCGGTGCGCTCGCCCACCAGCACATTGTGCTTGCGGCGCATATACTTGACGATGGCCTCGTTGAACTGGTCGCCGGCCACCTTGATGGAGGCGCTCTCCACCACGCCGGAGAGGGAGATGACGGCGATGTCGCTGGTGCCGCCGCCGATATCCACCACCATGTGGCCGTCGGGCTTGGAGATGTCGATTCCGGCGCCGATGGCCGCGGCCACAGGCTCCTCGATCAGATACACACGGCGGGCGCCCGCCTGGATGCCGGCGTCCACCACGGCGCGCTCCTCGACCTCGGTGATGCCGGAGGGCACGCAGATGATGACGCGGGGCTTGAACAGCTGGAAGCCGCCCACCACCTTGTGCAGGAACTCGCGGAGCATACGCTCGGTCATGTCGTAGTCGGAGATCACACCCTCGCGCAGGGGGCGGATGGCCACGATGTTGCCGGGGGTACGGCCCAGCATGGCCTGAGCCTCGGCGCCCACCTTCAGCAGCTTGCCGGTATTCTTGTCAATGGCCACCACGGACGGCTCGTTCAATACGACGCCCTTGCCCTTCACGTACACCAGTACGGAGGCGGTGCCCAGGTCGATGCCGATATCTTTTGCAATGGAACACATACTACTGCACCTCTATCTTGTCTTTCGTTTCGGGCGTGTGCGCCCGTTACCCTCTGATTTATCTATTATACCGATTGAGAAAGAATATTGCAACTGCGAAATGAAAATCGCGGTATTTTCTGTATTCTATACGGAAACGCCGAAGTCCATACCTCAATTATCACGGGCCATGGCCAGCGTCAGGCAGACCACGTCTGCCGCCCCGGCGGCCTTCAGCACCCGGACGCACTCGGTGAGCGTGGCGCCGGTGGTGATGATGTCGTCGATGAGCAGGAAGCGCTTGCCGGCGATGGCGTCCGGGTCCACCGGCTCGTAAGCGCCCAGCACATTGGCCCGGCGCTCCGCCGGGTCACCGATACCGGACTGGGCCGGGTTATCCCGCACCTTACGCAGTGTCTCCTGCGGCTCCGTGTGCCAGTCCACGCACAGGCTGGCGCACAGCATACGCGACTGGTCGAAGCCACGCTTTTTCAGGCGCTGTTTGCTCACCGGCACCCAGGTGACGGCATCGAAGCGGTCGGCGTAGACCTCCGCCGCCTTTTCGGCCATCAGCACACCGTAGGCGTTCAGGTCCTCGATGCGCCGCTTGAATTTGAAGGCCAGAAGGGCGTCGCGGACGCGGCCCTCGTAATACAGCGGCGCGGCACATTCGCCGAAGGTGCCGGTGCGTACCTTATCGCACCGGGGCAGCGACGCCTTGCACGCCTCGCACAGCAGCTCCCGGCCCGCCACGCGCCCGCAGAAGGGGCACTTGCGGGGGAAAAAGAAATCCAGCAAGCCCCGCTGGGCCTTGTCCAACGCGTCGTTGATACTACCGTTATTGCTCATGGTATCCCTCCTTCAGTCGGCGGCGCAGGCCGCTGTACCGGCGCTGCTGCTTGTTGTTGGCGGCCATCTGGGCCAGGACGGCGTCGTCCCCGGCGAGGATAAGCAGCCTGCGGGCACGGGTGATAGCGGTGTACAGCACGCCGCGCACCAGCAGCGACGGCGCGGCGGACGCCGCGGCCAATATCACCGCCGGATACTCGCTGCCCTGGGATTTATGTACGGTGACGGCGTAGGCCATATCCAGCTGGCTCAGCAGGTCAGCGGTGTACACCGCCGTGCGGTCGTCAAACCGCAGGGTGATGAGCTCGCCGCCGGGGTCGATGTCCTGAATAACGCCCACGTCGCCGTTGAAAATACCGCTGCCGCCGGAGCCATCCTCCTTCTCCCACAGCACATCGTAGTTGTTCCGGGTCTGCATGACCCGGTCACCCACCCGGAACGTCATGTCGCCCCACTGCTTCTGGCGCTTACCGCGCTCCGGCGGGTTCAGCGCCGCCTGCAGGGCCCGGTTCAGCGCCGCCGTACCGCAGGGGCCCTTTCGGGTGGGAGAGAGCACCTGTATCTGCTCGGCGGGAATACCCATGTTTTTGGGCAGGCGGTCGCGGCACAGCTCCACCACCGTCTGCACCAGACGATCCGGCGCGCGGCGGCGCAGGAAGAAGAGATCGCCGCTGCCGCTATTCTCCAGCGGCGGCAGCTCGCCGCGGTCCACAGCATGGGCGGCGCGGATGATGGCCGACTGCTCCGCCTGGCGGAACACCTGGGTCAGGGACACCGCCGGCACCACACCGCTGCGGAGCATATCCCCCAGCACGCTGCCGGGGCCTACGGAGGGCAGCTGGTCCGGGTCGCCTACCAGCACCAGGCGGCTTCCCGGCCGCATGGCCTCCAGCAGGGAGCGCATCAACTCGATATCCACCATGCTCATCTCGTCCACGATGACAGCGTGGACCTCCAGCGGGTCTTGAGCGTTCTTCTTAAAGGCCGTCTGGCCGGTGAGCTCATTGTAGCTCATGCCCAGGGCACGGTGGATGGTCTGGGCCTCCCGGCCCGTCACCTCGCCCAGGCGCTTGGCGGCGCGGCCGGTGGGCGCCAGCAGCGCCACATCCAGGCCCATATGCTCGTACAGGGCCACGATGCCCCGCAGAGACGTGGTCTTGCCGGTGCCGGGGCCGCCGGTCAGCAGCAGTATACCGCCCTGGGCCGCCAGGCACACCGCCTGCCGCTGCAGAGGCGCATAGGCCACGCCCTGTTCCTTTTCGATATCGTCGATGACCTTCTCCGCCCGGGGCAGCACCTCCACCGGCGTCCGCACCAGCGACAGCAGGCGCTCCGCCACGAAGGTCTCCGCCTGGTACAGCCGGGGTAGATAGCAGCCCTGCACCCCGGCGATGGTCTTTTCCACCACGCCGAAGCCCTCGATGAGCTTGTCCAGCGCCAGCTCCAACTCGTCCGGCGTCACGGCCAGCAGCTGCGACGTGGCGAAGATCAGCTTCTCGCGGGGCAGGAACACATGGCCGTTGGCGGCGTTGTGCTCCAGCTCATAGGTCAGCGCCGCCCGCAGGCGGCAGGGATCATCCCCGCCAAAGCCCAGGCTGATGGCGATCTCGTCCGCTACGGAAAAATCCACCCCGTACTGGGCCCGGGACAGGATATACGGGTCATCCCGCAGGGCCTGGATGGCTCCGTCGCCGTAGGTGCGCTGGAGGGGCATGGCCAGATACACCGGCAGGTCATACCGGGCCAGGAACTCCATCAGCTGGCGCAGGCCCGTCAGCGCACGGAAAGCGTCGGACAGCTCCTTCGCCCTCTGGGCGGTGATGCCCTTGATGCACCGCAGGCGCTCCGGCTCCTGCTCGATGACCAGCAGGGTGTCCGCGCCGAAGCGCTCCACCAGCCGCTGAGCGGTAGCGGGACCAATACCCTTGAGGATGCCGGAGGACAGGTAGGCGATCATGTCCTCCTCACGCTCCGGCATCCGGCGCTCCACGCTCTCGGCGGTGAGCTGGCTGCCGTGGACGGGATGGACGCTCCACACGCCGGTGACGGTCATGCCTTCGCCGGCGGCGGCACAGGGGATACAGCCCACCACGGTGACAGGCTCCTCCTCGCCCTCCACGGTCAGCAGCAGCACGGTATAGCCGTTCTCCTCGTTATGAAAGATGACGTTCTCTACGGTGCCCTCCACGGTCACGCGCTCGCCCATCGGCTCACCTCCCCTGTTCGGTGGTATCTTCCTCTGTATAGTACGCCGCCAGCTCCTGGGGCGTCAGCAATTTCGTGTTCATATCGGACAGCAGCGCCGCGGCGCGGCGGCCCTCGTCGGTCAGTCCGCAGTCCACCAGCAGCACCGGCAGACGGCGGCTCTGGGCCAGACGGCGCAGCGTCACATCCAGTCCCGTCCCGTCTCCGGAGACCCGGACCAGATACACCGCGTCCACCGGGCGCTCACGCCACAGCAGCAGCGATGCCGCCAGCCATATCAGCGCCGTAACGCCGATGGCCGCCAGCGCGGCGATCACGCCGTCCTGCAAAAGCTCCATGCAGCCACCTCCCCCCCTGCCCTATCCTATGCGGCAGGGGAAAGGCCGGTCACTTCAGGTATTTTTTCAGATACTGGCCGGTGTAGGACGCCGGGCAGGCGGCGATCTCCTCCGGCGTGCCGCAGGCCACCACGGTGCCGCCGCCCACGCCGCCCTCCGGGCCCAGGTCGATGATATAGTCGGCACACTTGATCACGTCCAGGTTGTGCTCAATGACCAGCACCGTATTGCCACCATCGGTGAGCCGCTGGAGCACCTCCAACAGCTTCCGCACGTCATCGGCGTGGAGGCCGGTGGTGGGCTCGTCCAGAATATACACCGTCCGCCCTGTGGCGCGGCGGCTCAGCTCCGTGGCCAGCTTGACGCGCTGGGCCTCGCCGCCGGAGAGGGTGGTGCTGGGCTGGCCCAGCTTCACATAGCCCAGCCCCACATCCCGCAGGGTGGTCAGCTTGTCACAGATGGCGGGCACGGCGGAGAAGAACTCCCACGCCTCGTCCACGGTCATATCCAGCACGTCGGCGATGTTTTTGCCCTTGTAGCGGACCTCCAGCGTCTCGCGGTTATAGCGCTTGCCGCGGCAGATCTCGCAGGGAACGTACACATCCGACAGGAAGTGCATCTCGATCTTCAGCATACCGTCGCCGCCACAGGCCTCGCAGCGGCCACCCTTGGTGTTGAAGGAGAACCGGCCCGGGCCGTAGCCCCGGGCCTTGGCGTCCGGGGTGGAGGCGAACAGGTCGCGGATCAGGTTGAACAGGTTGGTATAGGTGGCCGGGTTGGATCGGGGCGTCCGGCCGATGGGGCTCTGGTCGATGGCGATGACCTTGTCCAGCTGCTCCATGCCCTCGATGGCGTCGTGCTTGCCGGGGCGCACCTTCATGCGGTTCAGCTGAGCACCCAACGCCTTGAACAGCACCTCGTTCACCAGCGAGGATTTTCCGCTGCCGCTGACGCCGGTGACACAGGTGAACGTCCCCAGAGGGATGGACACGTCGATATGCTTCAGGTTGTTCTCCCGGGCGCCGCGGACGGTCAGCAGCCTGCCATTGCCCCTGCGGCGCTGTGCCGGCAGGGGGATGGTGCGTTTGCCGCTGAGGTACTGGCCCGTCAGGCTGTCAGGGTTCGCCATGACTTCCTCCGGAGTGCCGCAGGCCACCACCTGCCCGCCCAGGGCACCGGCGCCGGGACCGATGTCAATAAGGTAATCGGCGGCGCGCATGGTGTCCTCGTCGTGCTCCACCACGATGAGGGTATTGCCCAGATCGCGGAGCCGCTGCAGCGTAGCCAGCAGCTTGTCGTTATCCCGCTGGTGCAGGCCGATGGAGGGCTCGTCCAGGATATACAGCACGCCCATGAGGCTGCTGCCGATCTGGGTGGCCAGACGGATACGCTGGCTCTCGCCGCCGGACAGGGTGCCCGACGCGCGGGAGAGGGTCAGATAACTCAGGCCCACGGACTGCAGAAAGCCCAGGCGGGCGTGGATCTCCTTCAGGATCTGGGCGGCGATGATCTGCTGGTTGCCGGTCAGGTCCAGATGGTCGAAAAAGGCCAGGGCGTCGTCCACCGGCAGGGTAGTGGCGTCGTAGATGGACTTGCCGCCCACGGTGACGGCCAGCGCCTCCGGCCGCAGGCGCTTACCCTGGCAGGCCGGGCAGGGACAGGGGGTCATCAGGCCCTCGATCTCCTTCTTGCTGGCATCGGACTGGGTCTCCTGATACCGGCGCTCCAGGTTATTGCAGATGCCCTCGAAGGCCTGGTACAGCACACCCTTGCCCCGGGGCTGGTCATAGTGGAGCTCCAGCTTTTCGCCGCCGGTGCCGTAGAGGATAACGTTCTTCACCTCGTCGCTCAGGCTGTCGTAGGGCTGGGTCAGGGAGAAGCGGTACTTCTTACTGAGGGCCTCGAAGTACATACGACTGATACCGTCGGACCGGATGGAGGCCCAGCCGGTGGCGGTAATGGCGCCCTCCAGGATGGATTTGCTGCCGTCGGGGATGATGAGGGCCGGATCAGCCTTTAATTGCAGGCCCAGGCCGGTGCAGGTGGGGCAGGCGCCAAAGGGACTGTTGAAGGAGAACAGACGGGGCGTCAGCTCCTCGATGGAGATACCGCAGTCGTCACAGGCGTAGTTCTGGGAGAAGGTGATATCTCTCTCCTCCCGCAGCAGGTTAACGGTGACGAGGCCATTCGCCAGGTTGGAGGCCGTCTCCACTGAGTCGGTCAGCCGGCCTGCGATGTCCGGGCGGACGATCAGTCGGTCCACCACGATGTCGATGCGGTGCTTGAGGTTCTTCTCCAGAGAGATGTCCTCGGAGAGTTCGTACATATTGCCGTCCACCCGGGCGCGGACGAAGCCGGACCGACGGGCATCCTCCAGCACCTTGGCGTGCTCGCCCTTGCGGCCCCGCACCACCGGGGCCATCACCTGGATACGGGTGCCCTCGGGCAGGGCCAGTATCTGGTCGATGATCTGATCCACCGTCTGGCGGCGTATCTCCTTGCCGCAGTGGGGGCAGTGGGGCGTGCCCACCCGAGCCCACAGCAGACGCAGATAGTCGTAGATCTCCGTCACCGTGCCCACCGTGGAGCGCGGGTTCTTGCTGGTGGTCTTCTGGTCGATGGAGATGGCCGGGGAAAGGCCCTCGATGTAATCCACGTCGGGCTTATCCATCTGCCCCAGGAACATACGGGCGTAGGAGGACAGGCTCTCCACATACCGCCGCTGGCCCTCGGCATAGATGGTATCGAAGGCCAGGGAGCTTTTGCCGGAGCCGGAAAGGCCCGTCAGCACCACCAGCTTATCCCGGGGGATGGTGACATCGATGTTTTTCAGGTTGTTCTCCCGCGCACCCTTGATGAAAATTTCAGTCTGCATGGTATGCCTCATTTCTGCAACATATGGTTGCAGATAAGTGTAGTGAAATCAATTTTTAATGTCAACAGCGAAATAATTTTTATACGATCACGTCAGCCGTTTTCGCCCGCAGAAGGGCGATGAGGGCGTTGGGATCGCACTCCACCTGATGGCCGATCTTGCCCGCGCTGACGCAGATGGTGCCGTATAGCAGTGCTGTCTCGTGGAACACCGTGGGGAACTGCTTTTTCATGCTCACCGGGCTGCATCCGCCGTGGACGTAGCCGGTCAGGGGCAGCAGTTCTTTCTGGGGCAGCATCGCCACGGACTTCTCCCCCACCGCCTTGGCGGCCTTTTTCAGGTCCAGGTTCTCGGCCACCGGGATGTCGAACACATAGTATGCCCCGCTGGCGGCCTTTGTCACCAGCGTTTTGAACACCTGCTCCGCCGGCTGGCCCAGTATCTGCGCCACGGACACACCGTCAATGGGGCCATCCGGGTCGTAGCTGTGAGCGGTGTAGGGTATTTTCTTCTGATCCAGCGTCCGCATGACGTTGGTTTTTTCTTCTTTGTTCTTTGCCATAGGGCCAGCCTCCTTATCTGTTTACACATACAGGGCGATCAGGGACAGCATCAGGATATGCACAGGGTAAAAGGCGTAAAAGCCGTACTGCACCACCCGGTTGGAATAGCCTCGACGACCATTGTAGAGCCAGAGTGGCAGCAGTGCCGCCAGCGACCACAGCTCGATGGACACGCCGCCCATCATGCCGATGCTGAATACCGCCAGTCCCACCGCCTGCACCGTTCGTTTCGCGGCGGTACCGCAAGGGGCCCGGCGGACACCGTAGAACAGCGCCACCAGCAGTGCGCCCCAGCCGCCGTAGTCCGTCCCGGCCAGCTCCAGCAGGCAGAACGCGGCGGCCATGACCGTGCCGGTAAGTAAAAAGGCCGCCGGCGTTTTCTTTCGCAGCGCCCAATCGACGCACCAGCAGATCAGCGCACCGGCCAACAGTGTCCACAGCACGTTCTGGGAATAGGGATACCACACCGTGCCGCCCACCATCAGGTCGAAGGGGACTTCGGACAGCAGGGCAAACGCCAGCAGCCGCAGGGCGTATTTCCTCCGATCGCGGGTGTAGACGCAGCCCTCGGCAATGAGGAAGCAGAAGATGGGAAAGGCGAGCCGTCCGATGCAGCGCAGCCACAAAACCGTTGGGAACAGCGTGTGCCCCATGTGGTCAATGAACATGGTGCAGGCGGCGATGAGCTTCAGGTGAAAGCCGTTCAGGACTTGACAGGTTTTTCTTCGCATTTTTTATCTCCATTGGCCAGCAGGATCACGCAGCCGAACACGCAGGCCATACCCAACACGGTCCAGACGGTCAGCGCCTCCTTGAACACAAACACGCCCACCAGCGTCTCCACCACCGGCTCGATGTTGGTAATGATGGAGGCGCGGCCGCTTTCCACACCCTCAAGCCCCTTCGTGTAGAAGATGTAGGGCAGCACCGTGGCCACGATCACCACACCGCACACGCCCACGATGCCCTGCGTGCCGGAAAAGGCCAGCGGCAGCGTCTCGAAGTCCGCGAAAAAGACCGAGCCAAGCCCCGCCACCAGAAATGTCCAGTAGATCATGGTATAGCTCTCGTAATGGGCCAGACCGTAGTGGGCAAACACCGTATAGCTGGCGTAGCACAGACCGGACAGCACGCCCAGACCGATACCCGCCCAGGAAGCGGTCATATCGCCGCCGATGATGCCGCTGACCATCACGCATCCCAGCAGGGACACCACCAGAGCGATGAGCTTGCGCTTCGTCAGCGGTGTCTTCCACAGCACGGCGCTGAAAATGACCACAAAGGACGGGGCCAGATACAGCAGCACCGCCGCCACCGACAGGGAACACATGGTCTGGCACTGGAAGTAGACCAGGCTCAGCGTCAGGATGCTGATCAGTCCGGAGCACAGGAAAATGGGCAGATGCTTCAGCTTGATGCGGAACACCTGACGGTGGAACAGGGCGAACACGATGGTCAGGATCAATAGCGTGCCGAAGTTCCGGATGAACACCCGGTTGCCCAGCGATACGCCCACCTCTGTGAGCATACGGTTGGAAAAACCGATAAAGCCCCAGCACACGGCGCTGAGGATCACGTAGATATAGGAAAGGTACTTTTTCATAGGTCGTTTCTCGGTTCGGTTTATTTCTCCCCCCGCAGTTCGATGATCTGGTCACGCAGCAGGGCGGCATATTCGAATTCCAGCATACGGCTGGCCTCTTTCATTTCCTTCTCCAGACGTGCGATGGTCTCAGCTCGCTCACGGTCAGAAAGCTTCTTCTTCGACAGCTTGGAGGCCTCCTCGGCGCTGTGGCTGATCTCCACCATCTCGCGGACACTCTTGCGGATGGTCTGCGGGATAATGCCGTGGGCCTTGTTGAAGTCGTCCTGCAGCTTCCGTCGGCGCTCCGTCTCGTCCATAGCGGCCCGCATGGAGGGGGTAACGGTATCGGCGTACAGGATGACCAGGCCCTCGGCGTTGCGGGCGGCGCGGCCGATGGTCTGTATCAGGCTGGTCTCGCTGCGAAGGAAGCCCTCCTTGTCGGCGTCCAGAATGGCCACCAGCGACACCTCCGGCAGGTCCAGGCCCTCACGCAGCAGGTTGATACCCACCAGCACGTCGAACTCGCCCAGACGCAGGTCGCGGATGATCTCCATGCGCTCCAGGGCCGACACGTCGGCGTGCATATACCGCACCTTGATACCCAGCCCACGGAAGTGGGCGGTCAGGTCCTCGGCCATTTTCTTGGTGAGGGTGGTCACCAGCACGCGCTCGTTCTTCTCCGCCCGGGCGTGTATCTCCGCCACCAGGTCGTCGATCTGACCCAGCACCGGACGGACCTCCACTCTGGGGTCCAGCAGGCCGGTCGGCCGGATGACCTGCTCCACGATCTGGTCCGCCTGCTGCTTTTCAAAGTCCCCGGGGGTGGCGGAGACGAACACCGCCTGGGAGAAGCGCTCCTCGAACTCCTCGAACTTCAGGGGGCGGTTATCAAAGGCGCAGGGCAGACGGAAGCCGTAATCCACCAGGCTCTGCTTGCGGGCATGGTCGCCGTTGTACATGGCCCGCACCTGGGGCAGGGTCACATGGCTCTCGTCCACGAACAGCACGAAATCCTCCGGGAAGAAGTCCAGCAGCGTCATGGGCGCGCTGCCCACCGGCCGCTGGGAGATGACCCGGGAATAATTCTCAATGCCGGAGCAGTAGCCCAGGGTACGCATCATCTCCACGTCGTAGCGGGTACGCTGGTCGATGCGCTGGGCCTCGATGAGCTTGCCGTTGTCCTCAAACCACTTTTTGCGCTCCGCCAGCTCGCGCTCGATCTCCTGCGCCGCCCGCTCCAGCTTGTCCTTGGGCGTGACGTAGTGGCTGGCGGGATATACCGCCATGTGCGTCAGCTGCTTCAGGGCCGCACCGGTGACCGGATGGAACTCCGTGATACGCTCGATCTCGTCACCGAAGAACTCCACACGGATGGCCCGGTCCTTATAGTAGGCGGGGTACAGCTCCACCGTGTCGCCCCGTACCCGGAACACATTGCGCTGGAAGGCCACGTCGTTGCGCTCGTAGCGGTCCTCCACCAGCCGCCGCAGCAGCTCATCGCGCTCCAAAGTCATTCCGGTCCGCAGGGAGATCATCATGCGGGCGAAGTCATCCGGCTCGCCCAAGCCGTAGATACAGCTGACCGACGCCACCACGATAACGTCCCGCCTTTCCAGCAGCGCGCAGGTGGCGGACAGCCGCAGGCGGTCGATCTCCTCGTTGGTGGATGCGTCCTTTTCGATATAGGTGTCCGTCTGGGGCACGTAGGCCTCCGGCTGGTAGTAGTCGTAGTAGGAGACGAAATACTCCACCGCGTTGTTGGGGAAAAATTCCCGGAACTCCTCGCACAGCTGGGCGGCCAGCGTCTTGTTATGGGCCAGCACCAGCGTGGGCCGGTTGAGACGCTCGATGACCTTGGCCATGGTGTACGTCTTGCCGCTGCCGGTGACGCCCTTGAGCACTTGCGCGCGCAGGCCGTTTTCCAGGCCCCGCGCCAGCTTGTCGATAGCCTGGGGCTGGTCGCCGGCCGGCTGGTATTCAGAAACGACTTTCAGATCAGGCATGGTATCCTCCGTTTATCGCGCCAGCAGGCCGCTTTCCGCCATGGAGACATAATCGCTGTCAGCCACCACCACGTGGTCGGCCAGGCGAATATTCAGCGGCGAGAGCGCCTCCTGTATCTGCCGCGTCACCAGCAGGTCCTGCTGGGAGGGCAGGGCCACGCCGCTGGGGTGGTTATGGGCCAGGATAATGCTGCTGGCGCCGGCGTACAGGGCATTCTCCACTACCTGGCGCACACTGACCGGCGAAGCGGCCACGCTGCCCTTGCTGATGCAGCGGCAGGTCAGCAGCTTGCCCTTGGCGTCCAGGCAGACCTGGTAGAGCATCTCCTTCTTCTCCCCCGCCAGCAGCTCCATGAAGTACGCGCCGGTACGGTCAGGGGAGTTCAGCACCTTCTGGGGCAGGGACGAGCACCGGGCCCGCAGGGCCATGTCCCCTACCAGCCGCACCAGCACGGCGGCGTTTTCTCCCACGCCCTCTACGGAGCTCAGTTCCTCCGGTGCGGCGTGGAGTACCCCCTGCAGCGAGCCAAAGCGCTGGATGAGCCGGTGGGCCGTCTCGTTGGTGTCCTGCCGGGGGATGGCGTAGAACAGCAGCAGCTCCAGCAGTTGGTGATCCTCCATCCCCTCTGCACCCAGCGCCAGATACCGGCGCTTGCTGCGCTGGCGATGCCCGTCGTGCAGGCCCATGATGACCCCTCCCCTCCTGCGGTTAAAACCGTAAATTCTCGACAATATAGTATACCACATATCTCCATGTGTCACAAGTTGTTTTTTCGAACATTTGTTGCGGTGCAGGATCGCTTGACTTTGTGGCGGCGACGTGGTATAGTACCTGTGCTGTCCGCCGCCACCGGGTGACGGGCAGGCGTTCGCGGGCGCGCCGTTAGGTCTTAGAAGGTGCGTCCTGTGGGCGCATTTTTTGTTTTTGGAGGTAATCGGTATGGCGTGGCTCTATCTATTCATCGCAGGCGGACTGGAGGTGTTCTGGTCCACATTCCTGAAGCTGTCCGAGGGCTTCACAAAGCTGTGGCCGTCGGTATGGGCGGTCGCGGGCATGGTCGCCAGCTTCTTTTTCCTGTCACAGGCCACGAAGACGCTGCCCATGGGCACCGCCTACGGCATCTGGACGGGTATCGGCGCCCTGGGCGCCGTCATCGTGGGCATTCTGGCCTTCCAGGAGCCTGTCACTGTCCTGCGGCTCATTTTCGTGGGGCTGCTGCTTGTCGGCCTCGTCGGGCTGAAGCTCACCGCATAACAGCAAAAAAGACCGCTTTCGCGGTCTTTTTTATGTGTTTACGCTTTCGGCAGGCTCCAGCGGAATACCGCGGCACAGAGCCGCAGCACCACCGTCAGCGCGCAGCCTGCCAACAGCGCCAGGTTCTCTCCGACGCTCCACAGCAGCATACACGCCGCCGCGCCGGCCAGGGACGCGCAGGCGTAGATATGCTTGGTGAAAATGTAGGGGCGCTCCATACAGCACAGGTCACGCAGAACACCGCCGCCCACGCCGGTGAGCATACCCACCAGCAGCGTCAGGAACACATTGCCGCCCAGCCCGGCCCGGATGGCCACCGCCGCACCGTGGACGGAGAAAATGCCCAGACCGATGGAGTCCGCCACCAGCAGCAGTGCCTCCCAGTTCCGGTGATCGCCCTCGGGGTGAAAGCGCTTCCACACCAGAAACACCAGCAGGGACGTAGCGATGGCCACCAGTGCCTGCAAGGGGTCGCGCAGCGCAGCGGGCGGCGTGATGCCCAGCAGCAGATCCCGCAGGATACCGCCGCCCACGGCAGTGGTCATGCCCATCATGGCCACGCCGAACAGGTCCATATGCTTCTTCACCGCCAGGGCTGCGCCGGAAATGGCGAAGGCCACCGCGCCGATCAATTCAAAATAAAACTGAAAACCGGGCATCGTTATCCCTCCTGTGTACAACAGCACTACCATACCACGTCCGCAGGGAAAAATCTACCCCTAAACAGCCCGAAAGGACAGGCTGGAAAAACCTGTCCTTTTTTATCGGGTATTAGGGGGGAGAAATAGGGGAAATAGGAAGAAAGAAAAAATCAAAATAGCGTGCTGTTTAGGGAACCAGCGATGTTCCCTGAACACATCCGTATCATAGCACGGATATCCGCACTTGTAAAATTGATTGTTTGCGTTTAAAATATCAGTAAAAACTTATAATTCGGAGGCGGTAGTATGACCAACCTGGATATCGAGACATTCTGGGCGGTGGTACAGCACGGCACCATGACGGCCGCGGCGGAGGCGCTGTACATCACCCAGCCCACGCTGTCCATGCGGATACGGGCGCTGGAGGAACGGGTTGGCACGCCGCTGTTCGTGCGGGGTAAGGGCCAGCGGCGCATCACGCTGACGGCGGCGGGCCAGAAATTTCTGACGCTGGCCCAACGCTGGCAGCAGCTGCTCTCGGAGACGGAGACGCTGGCGGAGCTGGAGCAGCGCGCCTACCTGCGTATCGCCGCCACCTACACCACTAACCAATACATCCTGCCGCCGGTGTATAAGCGCTTTCTTGCCCTGCGGCTGCCGGTATCCCTGTGGATCCACACCCTGCGGGATGTGGATATCACCCAGGCGCTGCTGAGCCATGAGCTGGACTTTGCCTTTATTGACAGCAACACGGTATTTGACGACCGGCTGACGGTACGTCCGGCTTTTCGAGAGCCGTTTCTGCTGCTGTCGCCGCCGGACAGCCACTACCCGGAGGAGGTGGACCCGGCCTCGCTGGACATAGCCGAGGAGCTGCTGGTCACCTGGGACCCGGAGTTCATCCGCTGGCACGACCGGTGGTTCGGCACGGGTGCGCGGCCCCTGCTGTACGCCGACACGCTGCAGGCGGCGGATTTTCTGCCGCCCACCGAGGGCCGCTGGGTAGCGGCGCCGGCCATCGCCGCCGCGTCGCGCATCGGGAAGAGCGCACGAATATGCCACTTTACCAGTCCGCCGCCGGACCGGGTGAATTATCTGGTGACGCGGGCGGACGAACCACTGACGCCGCCGGCCCTGCGATTTTTACAGGAGTTGAAGGGCCACCTGCTGGCGCAGGACAATGTGCAGGTGTACCTGTAAAGAAAAATGGCGGGAATGACAAGAAAACGCCTTGACAGGCCGATGATTTTGGCATAACATAGATGTATTGAATAGGATCCGGTAGGTAAGGCTACCGCGAGGGATACGGACTGCTGCCGCGAAGTGGTGGAGACACCATCAGAGGGTTTGAGCAGGTGCCATCGAAACCAAGGTGGCATCTAACGCAGTTTCACCGCCCCGCGATGCTAAAGCTTGTTACGGTGGACAATAGCCCGCGTCACACTCTGTATGGCGCGCACTTTTCCGCAGCGGCCCGCCTCCCCCGGAGCCCGGCTGCGGCTTTTATTTTTTGCAGAAAAGGAGGAGCTAACCATGTTTGACCGCGAAGAAGAAATGGACCGCTATTTGGATGAAATTAAGGACATGCTGCGACGAAAGCAGTACGCCGCCGTCCGAGACCTGCTCCTCCCTTTGGAGCCGCCGGACATCGCCATGCTTTTGGAGGAATCCGGTGAGGAGTTCATGCCCCTGCTGTACCGGCTGCTGCCCAAGGAGCTGGCGGCAGAGGTGTTCGTGGAGCTGGAGTCCGACAGCCAGGAAATGCTCATCAACGGCTTCTCCAACACGGAGTTGAAGGAAGTGCTGGACGAGCTGTATCTGGACGACGCCGTGGACATCGTGGAGGAAATGCCCGCCAGTGTGGTCATCCGTATTCTGGATAAGGCCACCCCGGAAATGCGCAAGTCCATCAACGAAATGCTGCAGTATCCCGAGGATTCCGCCGGCTCCATTATGAATGTGGAGTACCTGAGTCTGAAAAAGGATATGACGGTGGAGGACGCCTTCAAGCGCATCCGCCGTATCGGCGGTGAGCTGGAGACCATCAACATCCTGTATGTCACCGATCCCACCCGCCACCTGCAGGGCGTGCTGTCCGTCCGAGACCTGCTCCTGGCCGACGAGGATGACCGCATTGAGGAGATCATGGACCCCAATGTGGTCTCCGTTACCACCCTGGACGACAAGGAGGATGTGGCCCAGGCCATGAGCAAGTACGACTATCTTGCCATGCCTGTGGTGGACCAAGAAAACCGCCTCATCGGTATCGTTACCGTAGACGATGCCATGGATGTTATGGAGGAAGAGGCCACCGAGGATATGGAGAAGATGGCCGCCATTACCCCCACGGATAAGCCCTATCTGAAAACCAGCGTGCGCAGCACCTTCCAGGCCCGTATCCCCTGGCTGCTTCTGCTGATGGTCTCCGCCACCTTCACGGGTCTTATCATCACCAGCTTTGAGAACTCCCTGGCGGTTTTGCCGGTGCTGACCGCCTACATCCCCATGCTGATGGACACCGGTGGAAACTGCGGCTCCCAGTCCAGCGTTACCGTGATCCGCGCCCTCTCCCTGTCTGAGGTCAATTTCTCGGACACCTTCCAAATCATTTGGAAGGAGCTTCGTGTGGCCCTGCTGTGCGGCGTGTGCCTGGCTGTGGCCAATTTTGTGAAAATGATGCTGGTGGATCGGCTGCTGCTGGGCAATACCGCCCTCTCCCCTCTGATAGCCGCCGTAGTCTGCGGGACCTTGGTCTGCACCGTTTTGTGCGCTAAATTTGTCGGCTGCACCCTGCCGCTTCTGGCGAAAAAAATCGGCCTGGACCCGGCGGTTATGGCGTCTCCCTTTATTACCACCATTGTGGATGCGCTGTCCCTTCTCATTTATTTCGCCTTTTCAAAATCGCTTTTGGGCGTATAATCCCACCGAAGCGGTACACAATAAAGTCAGGCCTTACGGCCTGACTTTTCTTTTTTACGGGAGGAACACCATGAACAGAGCTTGTACCAACGACGGGTGCGCCTGCACCCCCAACGCTTCCATCAAGTGCACCGTCACCAACTGCGCCCACCACTGCAAGGACGTGGACAACTGCGGCCTGACCGCCATTCAGGTGGGCACCCACGAGAGCCGTCCCACCATGGACCAGTGCACCGACTGCCAGAGCTACCAGAAGTGCCAGTAAACCCCGCGCCCGGATGGGCGCATACATAAAGGAGGCGGCACAATGCAGGCAAAGACGAAATACGCCCTGTCCGGCACGGCGGCAGGGCTGGTGAACGGACTGTTCGGCGGGGGCGGCGGCATGGTGCTGGTACCCCTGCTGAACGGCTGGTGCGGTCTGGCTGGCAAGCAGGCCTTCGCCACCTGCGTGGCGGCCATACTGCCCCTAAGCGCCGTCAGCGCGGCAGTATACCTGCTGCGGCAAGCCTTTGACTGGGCCGCCGCGCTGCCATACCTCATCGGCGGACTGGTGGGCGGTCTGGTGGGCGGACGGCTGTTCCGCCGCGTCAGCGTCACATGGCTGCGGGGACTGTTCGCCGCCTTTCTGCTGTACGGCGGCGTGAGGTATATCCTGTGAAAAGTTGGCTGATACCAATGGCTGCGGGGTTCGGTGCCGGCATCCTGTCCACCTGGGGCGTGGGCGGCGGGACCCTGCTGCTGTTGGTTATGACGCTCATTTTGGGTGTTCCGCAGCAGCAGGCCGCCGCGGTGAACCTGCTGTACTTTCTGCCCACAGCGGTCATGGGCGTCATCGCCCACAAGCGGAACGGGTTGCTGGAAACGGAGGTGCTGAAATCCGCTATCCCCTGGGGCACAACGGCTGCGGCGGCCGGCGCACTGGCGGCGACGGCGGTGGACACAGCGGTACTGCGGCGGCTGTTCGGGGCATATCTGCTGCTGGCGGCCGCCGGCAGCCTGCGGCAGCTATGGCGGGAACGAAGGCGAAAATAGCCGCAAATTCCGGCAATAAAATGTATACTATTTGTTTATTATCTGTAAATATCCGTCGTTTTGCGGTGTAAAACAGGGACAAGGCCATGGCCTTGTCCCTGTTTCTGCGCTGTAAAGCGATCATCCCTCCACCGGGTAGAGGACGACCGTCACATCAAAGGTCTGTCCGTCACGCCGGATAGTGAGCACGACGCTCTCGCCCACGATGTGGGTCCGGCGGACGGCCAGCAGATCGGTGTTGGTGCTGACGCCTATACCGTCCGCCGCCAGAATTACGTCGCCCTTCTGCAGCCCCGCTTCCTCGGCGCCGAAGTTTTCCGTGACGGAATCGATCACCGGGTGGGTCGTACCGTCGGCAAATTCCGTCTCCTTCACGTAGACGCCGATCGAGGGCAGGCCGTGGAAGCCTCCGGTGGCGATGATGTCATTGATGACGGACACCACACGGCTGGACGGGACGGCAAAGCCCAGGCCCTCCACCGTGGCAGAGATGTCGGACAGGGTGTTGCTCATCTTTAGTGTGTTGATGCCGATGACCTGGCCGTACTCATTGATCAGCGGTCCGCCGGAGTTGCCGTTGTTCAGGGCAGCGGTGGTCTGGAGCAGCGTCATCACGCGGCCCTCCATGGTGACGGGACGGTCGATGGCGGAGATGATGCCCTGGGTCAGTGTGCCCCGCAGCTCAACGCCCAGCGGGTTGCCGATGGCGTAGACCGTATCGCCCACCTGGCATTCCTCACTGTCGCCCAGGGGCGCAGTGGGCAGGCCGGAGGCGTTCACCGCCTTCAGCAGCGCCAGATCCTCCGTGCTGCTGAAGCCCACCAGCTCCGCCTCGTAGCGGTCGCCGTTGTACAGCGCCACCAGCGCGTTCTGCCCGCCGGCGATCACATGGGCGTTGGTGACGATATAGCCGTCCGCCGTCAGGATGACCCCGGTGCCGACACTGGCCTTTTCGCCCAGGTCGGTGAGCACCAGCACCGTGGCGGGGTTTACCTGCTGATAGACCTGCTGGATAGTCAGCTTCTCCTCCCCCGCTTTTTCGCAATAAAAGCGCAGATCGGGGTCCGTGTCCGCCCGGGGGATGGTGGGCACATCGCTCTGGAAGATATCCACGATACTGCTGGCATCGTGATCGCCGTCGTCGAAGTCATCGCCATAGCCGTCCGTATTGCCGCCCCGCAGGGCGGAGACGATGGCCACTCCCAGCACCACGCCTACCAGCACGGCCAGGATGACCAGAAACGTCCACAGGCCCTTGCGGCTGCGGCGCTTCTCCTGCCGGACAGCCTTGGGCGCCGCGGCAGCGGGCATGGGGCCCGGCTGCACATAGCAGCCCGTGATCTCCTGCCCCTCGTCCGGACGGACATACCAACTGACGACCTCGTCCGGCTCCTGCTCCGGGGCAGGAGCCGCCGGATCGGGCGTCAGCGGCATTTTATTTTCATCATACATATTCAGAGTACCTCTCGGGGCGCGCCGTGCGCCATCTGCATGGTAAAGGTAAAGGCCGTTGCACCGTCCTGACTGGTGACGGTGATCTGCTCCTTGTGCTGGGCCAGGATGGTCTTGACGATATACAGCCCCAGGCCGTAACCGTCCTTGTCCTCACTGCGGGACTTATCGGACTTGTGGAAGCGCTCGAACAGCAGTGGTATCTCCTCTGCCGGAATGGTGGAGCCCAGGTTGCGGACTGTGACATAGGCCTTCTCGCCGTTGACCGCCAGACCCAGATACAGCTGGGAGCCAGGGGTGGCGAATTTGGCCGCATTCTCCAGCAGGTTGTAAATGACCTGGGTGATCAGGTCCCGGTCGCCCTGGACCATGACGGAGTCCTCGGGGATCTCCGCGTCCACGTCCAGCCCACGGTCCGTGATCTTCTTCTCCATGGACAGCAGGGCAATACGGGCGGACTCACAGAGATCAAACTCCTCCTTCTTCATCTCCTTGTTCTGTATCTGGGAGATATCCAGCATACGCCGCACCAGGCGGCTGAGACGGCGGCTCTCGTCGGAGATGATCTGAAGATACTGGCGCTCCTTCTCCGGCGGGATGGTGCCGTCCAGAATGCCGTCGGTGTAGCCGGCGATGGTGGTCATGGGGGTCTTCAGCTCATGGGACACATTGGCGATAAAGTCCCGGCGCTGGCGCTCCGTCTCCTGCAGGGAGTCGGCCATGGCATTGAAGGCCGCCGCCAGCTCACTGATCTCGCCGCAGTCACCGGTCTCCTGCATCCGTACATCGAAATCGCCGCCGGCATAGGCACGGGTCGCCTTGACCATCTCGGTCAGAGGCTGTATCTGCCGCATGGAGGTGACAAAGCTGGCCACGAACGCCAGCAGCAGGATAATGGCGCTGGTCATAAAGAACAGGGCGATGAACGAGCGCCACATCTGCATGAGCTCGGCGCTGTTCATCACCGCCAGCACCAGGCCCAGAGTGTTGCCGTCCGCGTCTGTCATGGGCACGCCCACCACGAACTGCTTTTTCTCATATACGCCCACGGTACTGCGGCCCTCGTACAGTCTCTCGCTGCCCAGCACCGTTTGGGTAATGTCCTCGGGGACAACGACGGTCTTTCCGGCCAAATCGGCATCCGTCGTCAGCAGGACGCTGCCGGTGGTGTCGCAGATCAGGAAGTCCACGTCCGTCATCCGGGAGGCCACGCCGGCCAGAGAGCGCAGCGCGTCCCCCTGGTCACGCTCGGCGTCATCGCCGGCGGTAAAATAGTCCACGGACAGCTGCGCCACCAGCACCGCCCGGTCCTGCATCTCCTGCCGCTTCTCCGAGACGGTGTAGTTATAGCTCAGCGCGTAGAAGGACACGCCCAGCAGGGCCATGGTCAGCACCACCATACCGGCGGTGAGCATAAACTGCCGCCAATACAGGCTGCCGGTGATACGTTTGATCCTCTCGCCCATGCTTACTTCACTTCAAACTTATAGCCCACGCCCCAGACCGTTTTCAGCTCCCACTGGTCCGAGACATTTTCGATCTTCTCCCGCAGGCGCTTGATGTGCACGTCCACGGTGCGGCTGTCGCCGAAATAGTCAAAGCCCCAGACCTCGTCCAGCAGCTGGTTGCGGGTATAGACCCGGTTGGGCGTGGCCGCCAGATGATACAGCAGCTCCAGCTCTTTGGGGGGCGTGTCCACCTTCTTGCCGTCCACAAGCAGCTCATAGCTGTCCAGATTGATGACCAGTTTGTCAAACACCAGCTTCTTCTTGGTATCGTCGGGTATCTCACTGCGGCGGAGCACGGCATTGATCCGGGCCATGAGCTCCTTCATCTCGAAGGGCTTGACCAGATAGTCGTCCGCGCCCATCTCCAGTCCGGTGATGCGGTCGCCCACGTCGCTCTTGGCGGTGAGCATAATGATGGGCGTCTTGCCCTTCTCGCGGATATGGGCGCATACGCCCCAGCCGTCCACCACGGGCAGCATGATATCCAGCAGCACCATGTCGGGGGCCTGCTTGTCGTACTCCTCGATGGCCTTGCCGCCGTCATAGGCGCTGCGGACCTCGAAGCCCTCCTTCTCCAGGTACATACGGATCAGATCGGATATATTGCGGTCATCCTCGACCACCAGAATGTTGCGTGCCATAGGCGCTCTCCTCCCGGTACATATCGTTGGGTATATCTTACATCCTGCGGGGCAGGCTTTTCCTGAACAATTTGTGAATATCCCGCATAATTTATAGATTATACCACGTTTTTGCCCGCTTGTCACGCATTTCCGTGCCCCTGACCCCTTGCCCCGATATCAGCCCGCCGGTCCGATGGTCACACCGGTGTAATACCACGCCAGTATCTCCTGCCAGGTCTTCCCTGCCTTTGCCAGCTGCTCCGCGCCGTACTGGCTCATGCCCACGCCGTGGCCGTAGCCAGTGACGCGGAACGTAACGCTCTCCGCATCCGCCGTCAGGGTAAAGCAGGCCGAGCGCAGGGAGAAGATGCGGCGCATCTCCGTGCCCTCGATGTCCGTACCGCCCACGGAGACGGTCTCTACCCGGCCGGAATCATTCTCCGTCACTGCGCCGAACCACGTCTCCGGCGCGCCGGTAAGTTTTATCTCCGGGTAGGCCGCCAGCAGAAGGTCTTTTGCCTCCGCCGCGGTGAAGGTCACGGTGCTGTAATAGTTGGGCACGGTGTCGGCACTCTCCGGGCTGGCGACGCTGGCCAGATAGGGCAGGTCGCCGGACCAGACATCCCCGGCCGCGGCGGTCCTGCCCGCCGAGGATGAGTGGAACACCGCCAGGATCGGTTCCCCGTCGTAGAGGGCCACCAGACCGTCCGTGTCCGCCACAGCCTGGACAACGCGGGTATTCCAGGGAGCAAAGTCGGCGGCCCACTTTTCCTTTGCGGCTGTCTCGGAGAGATAGGCGCTGCAGCAGGTATGGTCCGTACAGAAGTCGGCGTCGGGATGCGCGTCCTTACGGCCCTGCGCCAGCTGGTAGTAAACGTAGGTGCGCTCGGCCGCGGCCTGGGCCTTCAGCGCCTCCATCTCAAAGGAAGCAGGCATCTCACCGCGGACCACGCCCACAAGGTAATCCCGCAGCGTCATCCGCTCCGCCGCCTCCCCGGTTTTTATGGTCAGCACGACCTCCCCGTCCTCCTGCGCCTGCGGTGTCTCCGGCGCAGGCGCGTCCGGCTCCGTGGCGGTGAGGTAGGCGCCGCCGAAGAGCAGCACCATCAGAATAAGGGCTGCCGCCGCGCTTTTTTTCATGGCTGCCACCTCCTTTTTTACACGATATGCAGGGCCTGTCCGAGGCATACATAAAATTCCGCAGGCGGGAAATGCTACCGGAAAATGGCAGACGGAGGACAGAAGGCATCATGGAACAGGCAAAACAGGGCGGAAACGAGACGGCCCCGGAAATGGCGGGCTATTATCGCGGCGCAGGGTGCTTTTCGCTGAAAGCGGCGGAGCTGAACGAACTGCTGGGCGTGGGCCGGTGCTTTGATATGACAGGGCGCGACCTGTCCATCGGCGGGCGGCAGGCGCGGCTGTGGGTGGTAAACGGCTACGCCCAGGAGGACCTGCTGGAGCGGGTCATCGCCGGGTGGCAGGCGCTGCCGGACCTGAACAGTGTGACAGACGCGGCGGACTTCTGCCGGCGGTATGTGTCTGCCTGCGATGCGGCGGCTGAGCCGGACCGTGACGCGGCGGTGATGGGCGTATTCGCTGGGAAGACGCTGGCGATCATCGACGGCTTCGGCGGCGGGGTGGTGCTGGACGCCAAGCAGTTCCCCACCCGGTCGGTGGAGGAGCCGGATACCAGCCGGGTACTGCGGGGCAGCCACGACGGCTTCGTAGAGAACCTCATGCAGAACGCGGCGCTGCTGCGGCGGCGGGTACGGGACACCCATCTGCGGCTGGAGCGATTGCAGCTGCCGGAGCGCTCGGGCACGGACGTAGCCCTGTGCTACATGGAGGGCGAGGCAGACGAGGGGCTGCTGCGGGCCCTGCGGGAAAAGCTGATGCACATCCAGTTGCGGTCGGTGGCCATGAGTCAGGAGACCATTGCGGAGGCCATCGCGCCCAGGCAGTTCTGGAACCCGTTTCCCAAGGTGCGGTATACCGAGCGTCCGGACGTGGCCACGGCGTGTATCATGGAGGGCGATGTGGTGGTGCTGGTGGACAACTCAGCGTCGGCCCTGCTGCTGCCCACAACGATCCTGCGGTTCAACGAGGAGATCAACGACTACTACTTCCCGCCCCTCATCGGCACGTATCTGCAGATCATACGGACGCTGGTGCTGCTGCTGACCATGTTCATTACACCGCTGTGGTACCTGCTGGTGAAGAACCCGAATACGCTGCACGAGAACCTGCGTTTCCTATTGGTGCAGGACGAATACTATGTGCCGCTGATCGTGCAGCTGCTGCTGGTGGAGCTGATCATCGACATACTGAAAATCGCGTCACTGAACACACCGGACGTGCTGAGCAACTCGTTCAGTATGCTGGGTGCGCTGATATTGGGTGACTTCGCGGTGCAGGCCCGGTGGCTGGTGCCGGAGGTGCTGGTGTATATGGCCTTCGTGGCAGTGGCCAACTACGCCCAGCACAGCTATGAGATGGGCTACGCCACAAAGCTGTGCCGGATGCTGCTGCTGGTGCTGATCTGGCTGTGGGACTGGTGGGGCTTCGCGGCGGGGATCGTGATCATACTGACGCTGATCGTGACGGCAAAGCCGCTGGTGGGCAAGGGGTACCTGTACCCTCTCATCCCCTTTGACCGGAAGAAGCTGGCCCGTCTGCTATACCGCCGCCCGGTGACGAAAAAGAACAGCTGAGGCAAACGTATCCCCTCTTCGTCATAAACTGCAAAAAAAGGAAGCGCCCCCGGCGCTTCCTTTTTAATTCTCATACAGTATATCCCGGGCCACCGGGCGGTAAAACAGCCTCTCCGCCTCGTCGAAATCACGGGTCTGCCCCATGATCCACATAAGCTTGGCCACGGCAGCCTCCGTGGTCATATCATAGGCCTCCAGCAGGCGCAGGGCGCTTTTCAGCCGCCCGCCCACATGATAGACCGCCAGATTGCTGCCCTCGTTGGGCACCTGGGTGGTCATGACCACCAGCTTGCCCCGCGCGATGCCCCGGTGAATGATATCGAAATAGCTGGCGTCGCCCTCATATTCCGGCAGGCCGCCTACGCCGAAGGACTCAATGACCAGGCCGTCAAAACGGTCCAGCATGAATTCCAGCACGGCGGCAGGGGTGCCGGGGATCAGCTTCAGCAGTCCCACCTTGTCGTCCAGCGCGTCATAGAACACCGGGCTGGGATAGCAGGCGCAGCGCATATACTGCAGCAGGTGCTCGTCCTGTACCACGGCCAGGTCGGGATAGTTGACGCTGGAAAAGGCCTGAAAGCTCTTGGAGCAGGTCTTGCGGGCACGGGTACCCAGGATGACCTTGCCGTTGAATACGATCTGCACGCCGCCGCAGCCGCGGCAGGCGTAGAGAAACGCGTCGGTCAGGTTGCGCTTGGAGTCGGTACCGTCGAACCAGATAGGCTTCTGCGCGCCGGTAAGGACGATGGGCTTTGGGCTGCCCTGGATCAGATAGCTAAGCGCGGCAGCGGTATAGGCCATGGTGTCCGTGCCGTGGGAGATGACAAAGCCGTCATATCTGTCGTAATTCTCCCGCACGGCCCTGGCCACACCCAGCCAATGGGCGGGACGGATATTGGTGCTGTCCAGGCTGTAGAGCTGAACGCAATCCACATGGCACATCTCGCCGATACGGGGAACGAAGGACAGCAGCTGCGTGCTGTTCAGCTCCGGCGTCAGGCCAGAGGGCGTCATCTCACTGGCGATAGTCCCGCCGGTGCCGATCATCAGGATATTTTTCATGCTCATACCTCCCGGTCGTCCATGGCCGCCGTGCCGAATCGGGCCGCCTGCTCAATACGGCGGCGGACAGTGTCGTCCGGGGCGGCGTCGTATTGGCGGCGCAGTTCCTGCAAAAACAGGCCCCGCAGCGTATCCTCGCCGCACTTGTCCCATAGGTCCCGGCGCACGGTAGTCTCGTCCCGCAGCTGCAGAGCAAAGAAGCGGCCCGACAGGGCCTCCTCCAGCAGCGCCGGGCGGGGCGGCTGCTCCGGCGTACCGGTCAGACGCAGGCGGTAGATATCCTGCTCCGTATCATGGGGCAGGGTACGCTCCAGGGCGGTGAGGGCATCTCCATCGGTGACATCCACCTGGGCGATGCAGTAGCGGCGCCGGGCAAAGGGGACAAATCGCAGATCGGCGGTGCCCTCCCCCACCTCGCCGAAGAGAAATCCCCGTTCGCCCAGCTCGTCGAAGCCGCGGCCCTCGATGCAGCCGCAATAGGCATAAGGGACCGCCCCGGCGGTCAGAACGCCGCTACAGCTGTGAACATGACCCAACGCCAGATAGTCCAGCCCACTACCGGCGATATCCGCCGCGCGGATCGGACGGTAGCGGCTGTCGGAGGTCGTAACGTCGCCATGGAGCAGACCAATGTGGATAAGGCCGTCCTGCGGCACACGGAAGCCGGGGAGTACACTGTCCGTGGGACACTCCGGGGCGGTGAAGGCCGCGCCGTGTACGGCGCAGTTCAGGTCCGGGAATGTAATGGTCTGCATACGGTCCTCTGTAAAGATGTGAACGTTGTCGCTCCAGCGCGTGCGGGCATAGGGCCCGTCCGGTGTAAGGGGATCGTGGTTGCCGGGGGCGATGACCGCCTGACCGCGGAAGCACCCCAGTGCCTGGGCCAGCAGGGGCGCGGTGTCGCCATAGGGGCTGTCGCTGTCGAAAAGATCGCCGGAGAGGAGCAGCAGGTCTGCACCGTGGTCGTTGGCCCACTCCACCAGACGCTCCGGCGTGCGGCGGCTCTCCATACGACGCTGGCGGGCCTGCTCCGGCGTCAGCGCACCGAAGGCACTGTCCAGGTGGAAGTCACCTGCGTGAACGACCCGCACCATTTACGCTTCCTCTTCCTGCCAGCCCTTGCACACATCCACCCACTGAACGAAGTTCTTTCCGCAGCAGTGCTCCAGCTCATCACAGGTCAGCTCAATGGCGCTGGCCGCGCTGCCCACAGCGGGGAACACCGTGTCAAAGCGCTTGAGGGACACATCCAGGTACGTCTTAACGTCGTCGGGCAGAGCGAAGGGGCACACGCCGCCCACGGCGTGGCCGATACGCTCCACAGCCTCTTCGGCGGTGAGCATTTTGGCCTTAGCGCCGAAGAAGTGCTTATACTTGCTGTTGTCCACCTTGGCATCGCCGGCGGCCACGATGAGGATGGGGTCCTCCCCCACCTTAAAGCTGAGGGTCTTGGCGATACGGGCACCCTCCACACCTACAGCCAGAGCAGCCAGCTCCACCGTGGCGCTGGAGACCTCAAACTCGCGCATACGATCTGCGACGCCGTAGGGCATCAGATATTCTCTTACTTTCTCCACAGACATAGCCAAAAATTCACTCCTGTTTTCAAGTTTTTTCAAAAATTTTTCCAGTCCGCTTTTCGTACCTACCAGTTATTTCATCTCTATTCTGTCCACTTTTTCGCACATTCCCGTGTCGCTGTTCAGGGTAAAAATGCACCCCTGGGCGGAGCAGGGGCCCTCCGCCGCCTGATAGCGGCCCGGCAGACCGCCCAGGAAAAACTCCACAGACTGCTCCGGCCGGATACCCAGGACAGAACGGATGGGGCCGGTCATACCAAGATCGGTGACGTAGCCGGTACCCTTGGGGAATACCTGCATATCCGCCGTGGGCACGTGAGTGTGGGTACCCCAAAGGGCGGAGACACGGCCATCCAGGTAGTAGGCCATGGCCAGCTTTTCGCTGGTGGCTCCAGCGTGGAACTCCACCAGTGTAAAGGTGGGCTTGTCCGCCTGCGCCCGCAGCAGCTTATCGGCGGTGGTAAAGGGATTTTCGGCGTTAAAGTCCAGGTCGCAGCGGCCGATGAGCACCATCACAGCCACGGTAAAGGGGCTGCAGTCCACCACCTGACAGCCGTGCCCCGGCGCGCGGCCGGTAAAGTTGGCGGGCCGGAGGATATAGCGCTCCTCGTCCAGATAGGAGGCGATCTGGGGCTTGCCGAAGGTGTGGTTGCCAAGCGTGATCACGTCCGCACCGGCGGCGAACAGCGCCTCCGCCTGCGCCTTCGTCAGGCCGCTGCCGGAGATGTTCTCCCCATTGACCACGGTGAAGCGCACATCATGCTCCTTTTTGAATGCCCGCAGTTTCTTTTCCAGCAGCTGCAGGCCCGTTTCGCTGGCCACATCGCCCAGCGCCAAAACCTTGTATTCCACGGAATACGCCTCCTTGCTCAGTCGTTCCAGCCGATGATCCTGATCAGCTGGCGATTGGTATAGTAATACGCGGACGCGGGGAAATTCCGCAGATCCGCCGTGTTGGAGCAGAGCAGATAGTCCACCACATTACCGCTTTCATCCGTAATGGTGTCCAGAATAACGACGGTGTGATTGGCCGGCTCGTCCACGCCCATGGTGATAATGTCGCCGGTCTCACCGCTGAAATAGGGCGCGTCCGCCACAGCCACCAGGCCGCTTTCACGGGGTGCCGCCACATAGTCCCGGAAGGACCCCACATTGACCCAGGGCAACGTGCTCTGTCCGCCGCTGTACCAATACCAGCCTGTCTCATAGCCACCGTTCGTGTCCATGGGAATGCCGCCGGCAGCCAGCACCTGGGAGCCGAAGTTCATGCAGTTCCCGCCGTAGTCGTCGTAAGCCATGAAGGCCGGATTACGCTTGCCCACCCAGGTGAGCATATAAGCCCGGGCCGCGTCGCGGTCATAGGGGTGGTCGGCAGCGGCTGTCACGCTCAACCCCTCGCGGGACAGGTCGCGGCGGGTCTCTATGTAGTCGGTGATGGCGGGGAAATTCTTGTCTTGATGGGTGGTGCGGTCATAGTCGGCACTGTAATAGGGATTGTCATCAGACCAGTGCTTCACGATGGACCAGTTGTCTCCCTCCCCCCGGAGGGTAAAGGTGTGCTTGATACCGAACTGCTCCGAGGGCAGGCCATTCAAGCCCTTGAAATAGACCACATTATTCTCCCGGAGCACCAGGTCCACGTCGCCCTCGGTCTCCTCGGAGGGTGTAATGGATACGCACCGGAGGGAGTAGCTGTATGAGGTCATGGTCAGGTCGATGGGCGAGAGCTTGCGGATGACGCACAGGCCGTGCCAGATATTCTTGTGGTAGAGCGTCTCCTCGCTGTCGGCGAACAGCACGGCCGGGTCAATGACCCGCAGGTCGGCAATGGACTGGTAGTAACAGTCCATGAAATCCAGCAGCAGAAGTTCCTGCCCCACGGTCATGCCCTGGGCCGCCGCGCCACTAATGCGCTCAAAGTCGGCACTGACGGTCTGGGGTTCTCCGCCGGTCCAGGGCGCGCCGGCAGTGCGCTGCCAGACCTGCGTCTCGTCAACGTCAGCGGTCAGGTGCTGCTCCTCCGGCGCCTCCTGCTTCCCCTCCGGTGAGGTGTCGGTCGTGTCTCCGGTGATGGTAAAGCAGCCGGTCAGGCTCAGCAGCAGGGCCAGCAGCAGAAATAACAGCAGAAAACGCTTCATAGTATGTCCTCCATCGGGGGTCCGGTCGGTTTTTCTGTGTACTCGAAGACATTATAGCAAAAGAGGGGCCGCTTCGCAATGCGAAGCGGCCCCTGCAAACATAAAATTTTTATTTCGCGTACTCCACGACCTTCGTCTCACGCAGAACGTGGACCTTGATCTGGCCGGGATATTCCAGCTCGCTTTCGATGCGCTTGGCCAGCTCACGGGCCAGGATGACCATCTCATCCTCGCTGACCTGCTCGGGCTTGACCATGACGCGGACCTCGCGGCCGGCCTGGATGGCATAGCTCTTCTCAACGCCGGGATAGCTGCCGGTGATCTCCTCCAGCTTTTCCAAACGTTTAATATAATTCTCCAGGTTCTCGCGCCGCGCACCCGGCCGGGCCGCGGAAATGGCGTCCGCCGCCTGGACCAGGCAGGCCACCAGGGTCCTGCACTCCACGTCGCCGTGGTGGGCCTGGATCGCGTGGATGATGTCCTCTTTTTCCCGGTACTTGCGGGCGTATTCCACGCCCAGCGCCACATGGGTGCCCTCGAACTCATGGTCCAGGGCTTTGCCAATGTCGTGCAGCAAGCCGGCGCGCTTGGCAGCCTGCACATCGGCGCCCAGCTCCGCGGCCATCATGCCGGCGATATGGCTGACCTCGATAGAGTGCTGCAGCACGTTCTGGCCGTAGCTGGTGCGGTAGTGCAGCTTGCCCAGCAGCTTCTGCAGCTCCGGATGCAGGCCGCGGACGCCGGTCTCCAGCACGGCGCGCTCGCCCTCGGCGCGGATGACGCCGTCCACCTCGCGGCGGGCCTTCTCCACCATTTCCTCGATGTGGGTGGGGTGGATGCGGCCGTCGGCGATAAGCTTTTCCAGGGCCAGCCGCGCGATCTCGCGGCGGACCGGCTCGAAGCAGGAGACGGTGATGGCCTCCGGCGTGTCGTCGATGATCAGATCCGCGCCGGTAAGCGTCTCCAACGTGCGGATGTTGCGGCCCTCGCGGCCAATGATGCGGCCCTTCATCTCGTCATTGGGCAGCGGCACCACGCTGACGGTGATCTCGGCCACGTGGTCGGCGGCGCAGCGCTGGATAGCGGTGGCCACGATCTCGCGGGCACGCTGGTCGGCCTCGTCCTTGGCGCGGGCCTCGATCTCCTTGATCTTCAGCGCCGTTTCGTGGGTGACCTCGGACTCCACCTGGGCGATCAGGTAATCCTTCGCCTGCTCGGCGGTGAAGCCGGAAATGCGCTCCAGCATCTCCGTCTGGCTGCGCTTGATGAGCTTGATCTCCTCCTGCTCCTTGTCCAGAGCAGCGTGCTTCTGGGCCAGGGCCTCTTCCTTCTTTTCGATCATCTCGGTCTTGTGATCGAGGTTCTCTTCCTTCTGCTGCAGGCGGCGTTCCTGCTTCTGCTGTTCGGCGCGGCGTTCCTTGACTTCCTTCTCGTACTCGCTGCGGTTCTTCAAAATCTCTTCTTTTGCTTCAAGGAGTGCTTCTCTCTTTTTGTTTTCAGAGCTCTTGATGGCCTCGTTGACGATACGCAGAGCTTCCTGCTCGGCGTCTTCGATCTTGCGCTGGTCGTTCTTTTCCTTGCGGCGGCGGATAAGCGTGCAGGCCGCAAAGCCCAGAACGAGGGCGACAGCGAACGAGAGGATGGCCACGATCCAGCCAGTTGTGGTCATGGTACATTCCTCCTATGTTGTTATTGGGTTTTTGCGTCGGCACAAAATATGGTGCCGGATGACAATCGGGGCAAAAAGGCTCCTATGCCCCGATAATGATCCTTTACTATATTAAACATATTATGGTCAACTGTCAAGGGCAAAGTAAACTTTTCTTTTGTCGTTTTTCAGGCAAGGCACCGTATCTGTTGGGTCACTGAATGAAATCGGCGTAAGCGTAACCCAGACGGCCCTGATACCCCACCGTATACCATTCCTGGTAGCGACCGTAGACGGTGAGCTTTGCGCCATTCGGCAGAAGTGTGACCACCTCGGCCCGGGCGCCAGGGGCCGCACGAAGGTTCAGCGGTCCTCCGCCCGGCGTCTGCACCGTGCCCTGCCAGGGTGTTATGGGTGTGACGAAAGGCAGGCCGAAGTACTCTGTCAACGACAGCACCAAATTGGCGGCAATGGCCTGGATATTGCCCTCGATCCAACGGGCATCAGCGGTGTTGTCGTGGTAGCCCAGCTCCAGCAGTACGGAGGGCATATAGGGCTGGCGGACCTCGCCCAGCGTGGTGGTGGCACGGGCATAGACCTTGTCCGGCAACGGATAGATGTCTTTCAAATTTTTCACAAAAATATCCGCCGCGCGGCGGCCATTAGCACTGGTGGGATAATAAAAAGCGATGACACCGCGGACGGCGCCCTCCTTGGTACCATCGGTGCTGCCGTTGGAGTGAAGCGCCAAATAAAAATCGTAACTTCCAGAATTTGCCAGGCGGATGGAGCTGGCGGCGGTCATGTCGGGGGTGTTGCGGGTAAAACGGATGGTATTGGCCAAAAGATAGGGCTCCATGGCGTCGGCAATTCGGTTCATAAAGTACTCTTCTGAGCCGTTTCCGGTGATATATGGGTTATATTCCTGGGTAGATGGACTTAAAAAGATACGCGGCATGGCAGTTCCTCCTATACTTGTTCTGTGCGTTTTACTATACTTTGTCTGTACTTCAGCGATACTTTATTTATACATCGTATGGAAATATGCTTGTCTTTGTGCTATACTTAGGAGAAATTTTCCTGTACAAAAGGAGTAACCGCCATGAAAGCTGCCAGACCGTATCCCATCGTCACCATCACCCCCAAGGGGGAGCGCGCCATCGTGGACGGGCACCCGTGGGTCTATGAGGGTGAGGTGGTGTCGGTCAGCGGCACGCCGGAGGACGGCAGCCTGGTGGACGTGGTGTCGAAAAAGGGCAGCTGGCTGGGCTGCGGGTTCTATAACAGCGCGTCCAAAATACGGGTGCGGCTGGTGACGCGGAACGCCAACGACGACCCGGCGGGGGATGCCTTCTGGGAACGGCGGCTGCGCTACGCCTGGGACTACCGCAAAACGGTGATGGGCGAGACGGACAGCCGGTGCTGCCGCATCATCTTCGGGGAGGCAGACGGCTTTCCGGGGCTGACGGTGGACCGGTTCGAGCGCGTGCTGGTGGCCCAGGTACTGAGCCTGGGCATGGAACGCATCAAGGAACGGGTGCTGCCGCTGCTGGTACGCATCCTGCGGGAGGACGGGCAGGTCATCCGGGGCGTGTACGAACGCAACGACGCCGCCCTCCGGACGCTGGAGGGCATGGCGCAGGGCAAGGGCTGGATGACGCTGCCCGGAGAGGCCGTACCGGAGGGCACCGCCGAGGACATCACGGAGAACGGCATACGGTACACGGTGGACTTTGAGAACGGGCAGAAGACCGGCTTCTTCCTGGACCAGAAGTACAACCGGCTGGCGGTGGCGAAGCTGGCAAAGGGCAGGACGGTGCTGGACTGCTTCACCCACACCGGCTCCTTCGCCCTGAACGCCGCAAAGGGCGGGGCGAAGCGCGTGACCGCCGTGGACGTGTCGCAGTTCGCCGTGGACTGCGCGGCGGAAAACGCGCGGAAAAACGGGCTGGACGGCGTGATGGACTGCGTGTGCGCCAACGTGTTCGACCTGCTGCCGCAGCTGGCGGAGCAGCCGCGGAAATACGACTTCATCATACTGGACCCGCCGGCCTTCACCAAGAGCCGCAGGACCATACACAACGCCATGACCGGGTACAAGGAGATCAACTACCGGGCCATGAAGCTGCTGCCCCGGGGCGGGTATCTGGCCACGTGCTCGTGCAGCCACTTCGCGTCGGAGGCGCTGTTCATCAAGATGCTGCGGGACGCCGCCCGGGACGCGGGGGTGCAGCTGCGGCAGATCGAAGCACGGCAGCAGTGCGCCGACCACCCCATCCTGTGGGGCGTGGAGGAGACGAACTATCTGAAATTCTTTATTTTTCAGGTGGTGTGACGGGGTTTTTGTTGCCATCGCGGCAAACGTGTGGTATTCTGTCTTTTACGGTATGTATCTGAAAGGAAGGGCGCTCCTTGGGACGTTTACAGGATAAGCGGCTGTTTCTGCTGGACATGGACGGGACCATCTATCTGGACGACCGGCTGTTCGACGGGGTAACGGCCTTTCTCTCCCGCATACGGGAGAAGGGCGGACGGTATCTGTTTTTGACCAACAACTCCTCCAAAGGTGTGGAGGGCTATATAGAAAAGCTGAACGGCATGGGCATCGCCACCGGGCGGGAGGACTACCTGACCTCGGTGGACGCGGCCATCGACCTGCTGCGGAGACGGTATCCGGGACGCCGGTGCTACGTGCAGGGGACCCGGTCCTTTTACGATCAGCTGGCAGCGGCGGGGATACCCGTCACCTGCGGCCGGGAGGACGGCGCGGAGATCCTGCTCAGCGGCTTCGACCGGGAGCTGACGTTTCAGAAGCTGGAGGACGCCTGCATCCTTTTGAACCGGGGCGTCACCTGGCTGGCCACGAACCCGGACTGGGTGTGCCCCACCTGGTACGGCGCCGTGCCGGACTGCGGCAGCGTATGCGAGATGCTGCACCGGGCCACCGGACGGGAGCCGGAGTTCATCGGCAAGCCCCGGCCCGCCATGGTGCAGCTGGCGCTGGAGGGGACCGGGTATCCGCCGGAGGCGGCGGTGCTGCTCGGCGACCGGCTGTACACGGACATCGCCTGCGCGGTGAACGCCGGGATCGACAGCGTTTTCGTGCTGTCCGGCGAGGGGACACGGGGTGACATTGAAAGAGACGGCATACGCCCCACATGGGTGTACGACGATATCAACGCGGTATTCCGCGCATGGGAGGAGACACCATGAAGCTGAATTACAAGCGCACCATTCTGGTCGGCTTTGCTTTTTTCCTGATCTGCGCCTTCTGGCAGGCCTATGACAACACAGTGCCGCTGATCCTGACCAACAAATTCGGCATGAGCCAGACCTGGTCCGGCGTCATCATGGCGATGGACAACGTGCTGGCGCTGTTCCTGCTGCCGCTGTTCGGACACATCTCCGACAAGTTCACCCACCCGAGAGGGCGGCGGACGCCGTTCATCGTGGTGGGCACGCTGATCGCGGCGGTGGCGCTGATCGCGCTGTCCTTCGCGGACAACGCGCAGCTGAAGCGGCTGGACAAGGTGTCCGCTATTGACGACCCGGCGGCGCTGACGGTGATCTATAACGAGCAGAAGGACGCCACGCTGCTGTCCCCCAGCGGCGAGAGCTTTATTCTGGGGCATAAATTCACGGAGGCGGAGTTCACCGCCATCCGCAGCCAGACCATCACCCCGGAGGGCAAGACCGTCACCGATTCGGCGTACACCAACTACGTGGTGCCGGCGCGGCAGGCCTGCGCCCGGGACGCGGCGGCGGCCAATCCCGGCGCGCTGGTGGTGTTCGTGGGGCTGCTGCTCATCATTCTGCTGAGCATGGCCACGTTCCGTTCCCCGGCGGTGGCGCTGATGCCGGACGTGACACCCAAGCCCCTGCGGTCCAAAGCCAACGCCGTCATCAACCTGATGGGCAGCGCCGGCGGCATCATCGTGCTGGCGCTGGGTATGGTGTTCGCCACGGCGTCGGTGAGCAACAGCATGATGAGCTACACGGGCTACTTCGGCGTCATCGCGGCGCTGATGCTCGCGGCGCTGGTGGTGTTCATGCTGACGGTGCGGGAGCCGGAGTGGGCAAAGGAGATGCAGGTGCAGTCCGTGGCCGCGGGCGTTGAGAACGCGGAGGAGGCGGCGCACCCCAACGAGGGGCGGAAGCTGTCCGCTGATGAGGTGAAGAGCCTGCTGCTGATATTGCTGAGCATCGTACTGTGGTTCTTCGGCTACAACGCCGTGACCAGCAAATACTCGGTATACGCCAGCAACATCCTGCACAAAGACTACAACCTGACGCTGATCATCGCCCAGGCGGCGGCCATCGCGGCCTATCTGCCGGTGGGCTTCATCGCCGGGAAGATCGGACGGAAGAAGACCATACTGGCCGGCGTGGTGATGCTGACCGTGGCCTTCGGCGTGGCCGGGTTCCTGACAGCGGACAGTCCCGCGGCACTGATGAACGCCATGTTCGCCCTGGCGGGCATCGCCTGGGCCACCATCAACGTCAACTCCTTCCCCATGGTGGTGGAGCTGGCCTCCGGCGGCGATGTGGGCAAGTACACAGGCTTTTACTACACGGCGTCCATGGCGGCGCAGGTGGCTACGCCCATGGTGTCGGGACTGCTGATGGATAAATTTGGGATGCACGTGCTGTTCCCCTACGCGGCGGTGTTCACGGCGCTGGCCTTTGTGACCATGCTGTTCGTGAAGCACGGCGACAGCAGGGAGGCGCCGAAGCAGACTGCCGCGGCGGGCACAGAGGACGCCGGGGCTATTGACAATACGGTGGAGGAGCTGACAAACGACTGATGAAAGCGATCATAATTATCATTATTGTACTGCTGGTGCTGTTCTGGCTGTATCTGCTGTGCCTGCGGTGCCGGCGGGGCAAGATGGACCAGGCGTATTTCCGGCAGTGGCGGTATGCCCACCGGGGCCTGCATGACAGGGAGAAGGGTATACCGGAGAACTCCATGGCGGCGTTCAAGCGGGCGGCGGCCAACGGCTTCGGCGCGGAGCTGGACGTACACCTGATGAAGGACGGCAAGCTGGCCGTGATCCACGATGCCTCCCTGCTGCGGACAGCGGGCGCGGACGTGGAGATCGAGGACCTGACCGCGGAGGCGCTGGAGCAGTACCCGCTGGAGGGGACGGAGCAGAGGATCCCCCTGCTGGAGGAGGTGCTGCCGCTGTTCACGGACCGGGCGCCGCTGATCGTGGAGCTGAAGGCGGAGCGCGGCAACGCCGAGGCGCTGGCCGCGGCGGCCAGCAAGGTGCTGAAGAAGTACAAGGGCGCGTACTGCGTGGAGTCCTTCGACCCCCGGTGCCTGATGTGGCTGTGGCAGAACGAGCCGGATATCCTGCGGGGACAGCTGAGTGAGGACTTCACCGCCCACGGAGACGCGCAGCATCTGCCCGGCGGTATCCGGTGGATCCTGGCGAACCTGCTGCTGAACGTGCGGACGCGGCCGGACTTCATCGCCTATCGGTTCGAGGACCGGGGCAATCTGTCCCTGCGGCTGTGCCGGGGCTTCTACAAGGTGCAGGAGGCCAGCTGGACCGTGCGGGACAGGGAGACTATGGAAAAGGCCGAGGCGGCCGGGAACCTGGTCATCTTTGAACATTTTGACCCCAGGGGGTAACGGACTATGCGCGTGATCACGGGAACTGCCAGAGGCAGGGTATTGAAGGAGCTGGAGGGGCTGGAGACACGGCCCACCACCGGCAAGGTGAAGGAGAGCCTGTTCTCCATCATACAGTTCGACATTGAGGGACGGCGGGTGCTGGACCTGTTCGCCGGCACCGGGCAGCTGGGCATCGAGGCCCTGAGCCGGGGCGCGGCGGAGTGCGTGTTCATCGACCGGCGGGCGGACGCGGTGAAGCTGATACAGGAAAATCTGGCGCTGTGCCGCCTGGCGGACAGGGCCAGGGTGCGGCAGGGGGACGCGCTGCCGTATCTTCGCAGCGGGGAGAAGTTCGACATCGTGTTCCTGGACCCGCCCTACGCCAGTGGGCTCTTGCAGCAGGCGCTGACGGATATCGCAGCGTTTGACATTTGCCGTGCACATGGTATAATCATAGCAGAGAGCGCGGTGGACACGGTGCTGCCGGAGATGCCCGCGCCCTATGCCCTGTATCGGGCGTACAAATACGGCAAGATCAAGCTGACGGTGTATCATCGCGGCGGAAATGAGGATACGGAATGAATATCGCCATTTACCCCGGCAGCTTTGACCCCATCACGCTGGGACACCTGGATATCATCCGCCGGGCGGCGCGGTGCTTTGACAAGGTGTGCGTGTGCGTGATGGTGAACTGCCAGAAGCAGCAGCCTATGTTCACGCCGGAGCGCCGGCTGGAGCTGATCCGCCAGTCCGTGGCGGACATCCCCAACGTGGAGGTGGAGAACTGGTCCGGGCTGCTGGCGGACTTCGTACGCAGCAAGGACGCGCACATTCTGGTGAAGGGCGTGCGGAACTGCGCCGACTGGGAGCTGGAGGCCCAGATGGCGCGCATCAACGGCGGTATCTGTCCCGGGCTGGAGACGGTACTGCTGCCCGCCAGTGCGGCGTATGAGCACTTCAGCTCCACCATGGTGCGGGAGATGATCCGCTACCACCAGCCATTGGAAAAGTATGTACCGGCGCCGGTCGCCGAGGAATTGATGCGGCAGCGGGGTTGAGCCTCCCGGCGCCGACAAAAAGAAAGGAACGGACCGCACTATGGAAGAGAAAGATGTACAGCGCCTGTTGGATATGCTCTACGGCATGATCGACGAGGCAAAAAGCGTGGCCTTCAGCTCTGACAAATGTATCATCGTCCGGGACGAGGCGCTGGATCTGCTGGATGAGATCCGGGCCAAGCTGCCCCTGGAGCTGAAAAAGGCCCAGGAGCTGATCGCCGCCCGCAGCGAGTATGTGGCCGGGGCCAAGAAGGAGGCGCAGGAGGTACTGCGTCAGGCGGAGCTGGATGCCCGCACCATCGTATCCGAGAGCGAGACACTGCAGCTGGCACGCCAGAAGAGCAGCGAGATCATCCGCCGGGCCGAGGACCGCAGCAAAGAGCTGTATCACGTGGCCAACACCTACACCGAGGACGCGCTGCGCCGCACCGAGGAGGCCATCCAGGCCGCGCTGACCGAGGTACAGGAGTCCCGGGCGCGGTTCCGGGCCGCCAGCAAGGAGCAGATGCAGGCCCAGCGCCAGCAGCTGAACGAGTCCGCCGCTGAAAAGAGCGAGGGCCAGCGCTGAGCGCTCCCCTCCCCCCCCCACACACACAGCATTTACGTTGACCGCCGCAGGCTCTGCCTGCGGCGGTCCGTCTTTTCGGACGGAAAGCAAGGCCGGTCCCGACCGGCGGCAAACGCCGCTGCCGCCGCGGTATCCGGCGGCAGTTATAGACTTTGTGGAAAATCTATAAAATCCACGTAAATTTTTCTGCGATTTCCACAAGAAATCCTCATCTTGTGTTAACAAGCTCCGGCGGGCACAAAATCTTGTGCCCGCCGGAGTTTTCCGTTTATGTTCATCGAACAGACGTTTCAAAAAGTGGAAAAATTTGGCCGAAAACCGGCGGAATATCTGGCTTTTGCCGTGGCGGTAGACATAATTTTTCCTTGCAATTCCGCTGGGGATTATGTATACTAACCTCATTAGTGGTGAATTGTGGGGGCAATATCCATATTTGTGGGGGATGTTCCCACGGTTTTCCACCGGGGACTATTTTTTTCGGAAGGAGGCGGACCCATGACCGGTCAGTATGCACACACGATCGACGCCAAGGGGCGCCTCTTTATTCCCGCCGCGCTGCGGAAGGAGCTGGGCCAGACGTTCCACATCACCGTGGGACAGGACCACTGCCTGTCGGTGTACTCCGACGAGAGCTGGGCGGCGTTTATGGACAAGCTGAAGGCGCTGTCCTACAACGAGGTAAAAAAGCTGCGGGCGCTGTTCGCCTACGCGGCGGACTGCGAGCCGGACGGCCAGGGGCGCATCCTCATCCCCGCCAAGCTGCGGGAGTATGCGGGACTGACCAGGGAGGTCGTGGTCATCGGCAGCTTTGACCGGGCGGAGATCTGGGACGCTGAACGCTGGGCCGCCGTGGAGAACGACGCCTTCGCCTCCGGCGAGCTGGAGAGCGCCATGGCGGAGATGGGCCTGTGAGCACCGTGACGCAGGAGAAGGACTACGGCCATGTGCCGGTGCTGCTGCACGAGTGCCTGGACGCGCTGGCCATCAAGCCCGACGGCATCTATGTGGACGGCACGCTGGGCCGGGCGGGTCACTCGCTGGAGATCGTAAAACGACTGACCACCGGACGGCTCATCGGCATCGACCGGGATGAGACGGCCATTGCCGCCGCGCAGGAGCGTCTGGCAAACTACGGGGACCGGGTGACGCTGGTCCACAGCAATTTTGACCGCATCGGCGACATCCTCGCCGACTTGCACATAGACGGGGCGGACGGTATGCTGTTCGACCTGGGCGTCTCCTCTCCGCAGCTGGACGACGCGGAACGGGGCTTCAGCTATATGCACGACGCGCCGCTGGATATGCGGATGGACCGGACGGCGTATCTCACCGCCCGGGAGGTGGTGAACAGCTGGAGCTATGAGGAGCTGCGGCGCATCCTGTTTGAGTACGGCGAGGAGCGCTACGCGCCGGCCATCGCCAAGCGGATCGTACAGCACCGGGAGCAGCAGCCTATCGAGACGACGCTGGAGTTGGTGGACATCATCAAGTCCGCTATGCCGCCACAGGCGCTGCGGGAGAAGCAGCACCCGGCCAAGCGGAGCTTTCAGGCCATACGCATCGCCGTCAACGGCGAGCTGGACGCCCTGCCGCCCATGCTGGAGGCGGCCGCGGCGCATCTGAACACAGGCGGGCGGCTGGCGGTGATCTCCTTCCACTCGCTGGAGGACCGGATCATCAAGAAGACCTTGCAGGAGCTGGCCACCGGCTGCATCTGCCCGCCGGAGTTCCCGGTGTGCGTATGCGGCAGGAAGCCGAAGCTGAAGCTGGTGAGCCGGAAGCCCATCGTATCCGGCGAAGAGGAATTGGCACACAACCCCCGCGCACGCAGCGCCAAGCTGCGGGTGGCGGAGAAGGTATAAAGGAGCGCGGGGCGCAGGCGTGCAGCCACACTTTGTGTATGGCAAGCGGCTGTAACAAAGTATCGGCGGAAAAGAGCCACATCCGGCGAGTTATTTTTCGCCGAGATGCGGCGCAGACGTGCAGCCATACTTTGTGTATGGCAAGCGGCTGCAGCAAAGTATCGGTGGAAAAGAACCACATCCGGCGAGTTATTTTTCGCCGAGACGCGGCGCAGACGTGCAGCCATACTTTGTGTATGGCAAGCGGCTGCAACAAAGTATCGGCGGAAAAGAACCGACGGAGAAAGGAGGGAGTTTTACATGGCCAACTATCGTCACGGCGCCACCTACGGCAGCCTGGCATATGATCTGGACGCGCTGGCGCGGGAAAAGCAGCTGGACGAGGCCGGAAAGCTCCCCCAGAAGAAGGTACGGCCGGCGCAGCCGGAGGTACAGCCGGTACAGCGGCGGCAGACCGCGGCACGGGCCGCGGTGCGGCCCTCCCCTGTTCTGCTGCTGGGAACGGTGCTGGTGGTGGGCATGGTCATCGCGCTGATGCTGTGCTATGTGAAGCTGACCGGCATTTCCGATAATGTGTCCTCCATCAAGCGGGAGATCTCCGCCCTGGAGGATGAGCACGTGGCACTGCTGACGGCGTATGAGCGCACCTTCGATCTGGCCACCGTGAAGGCGGCGGCGGAGGCGGCGGGTATGTCCAAGCCCAGCAGCGGCCAGATACAGTACATCGACCTGTCCGGTGCGGACAGCGTGGAGGTATACGCCGCGGGCGGCGCGGCGGCGCTGAACGGCTTTACCGAAAAGGCAGAGTCGCTGTGGGCGTATGTACTGGAATATTTCCGCTGAGGGAAAGTATAGTATAAGCGCGAGGAGTAAGAAGGCGACTTCTTGCTCCTTGCTTGGTCTATAACAGCAGGGCGCGGCGGCGCCGGAGCAGGGTCCGACGGCAAAACAGGAGGCACTATCGTGGCAGAAAACCAAAATTCCAACCGAAAAAACGAGAACGTACGGCGGGCCAACCGGATCATTCAGACCCGATCCTTTGTACTGATGATCCTGATGGGCGTCGTGATGTTCGTGCTGCTGTTTTTCCGACTGTTCGACCTGCAGATCACCCGGCATGAGGAATTGCAGGGCAAGGCTGTGAACCAGCAGACGCGGCGGACGGTGGTGACGGCTAACCGGGGCACCATCTATGACGCCGGCGGCAACATTCTGGCGATCTCCTCCAGCGCGGAGACCATCATTCTCTCCCCGCTGGAGATCGACAACGCGGTGAACGACACGGAAGATCCCGTCAGCTGGACGAAGGAGTCGCTGGCGGCAGGGCTGGCGGAGATCCTGGGCAAGGACGCCTCGGCCATCCGGAAACGGATGGACAATGTGAAGTCCCAGTATGAGGTCATACAGCTGCGGGCGGACGAGGACACGGCGGCCAAGGTGCGCTCGTATGTGGACGAGAACAAGATCGCGGGCGTACACCTGGTGGCGGACACGAAGCGGTACTATCCCTACGGCTCGCTGGCGGCGCAGGTCATCGGCTTCGTGGGCGACGAGAACACGGGGCTGTACGGGCTGGAGGCCTATTACGAGAAGGAGCTGGAGGGGCAGAGCGGACTGGTCATCTCCTCCAAGGATCAGGCGGAGAACGATATGCTGTATACCTATGAGCAGTATTTCGCCGCCAAAAACGGCAGCGACCTGACGCTGACGCTGGACACCACCATCCAGTACTATCTGGAAAAGGGCATCGAGAGCATGGTGGATAAGTTCTCCGCCGCCAACGGCGCCAGCGGCATCGTGATGGACGCCAAGACCGGCGGCATACTGGCCATGGCGTCGTATCCCAACTACGATCTGAACGACTTTCTGACCGTCAGCGACCAGACGCTGCAGGAGCGTATCGAGCGCGGGGAGAGCACCGTGGCCGATATGCAGCTGCTGCAATGGCGCAACAAGGCGCTGAACGACACCTACGAGCCGGGCTCCACGTTTAAGATCCTGACCCTGTCCGCGGCGCTGGAGGAGGGCGTGGTGGATAAGACCACCACCGTCAACTGCGGCGGCAGCGTCAACATCTCCGGCTATACCATCCACTGCTCCAACAAGAACGGCCACGGCCTGCAAACACTGGTGCAGTCGGTGGGGAACTCCTGCAACCCGGCGTTCATCAACTACGGGCTGCGGATCGGCAGCGAGAAATTCTATGAGTATATGCGGTCCTTCGGACTGATGAACACCACGGGCATCGACCTGGGCGGTGAGGCCGTGGGCGTGTTCGCCGCGGACAGCAGCTTCACCCAGCTGGATCTGGCCTGCTACGCCTTCGGCCAGAACTTCACCGTGACGCCCCTGGCGCTGATCGCGGCGCAGGCGGCCTGCGTCAACGGCGGGTATCTGCACACGCCGTATCTGGTGGAGCGCATCGCCGACAGCGACGGGAATGTGACCTATCGCCACGACGACACGCCGGTGCGGCAGGTCATCAGCGAGCAGACCTCCGCCACGGTGCGGGAGTGCCTGGAATACGTGGTGGCCAGCGGCACCGGCAAGAACGGCCAGGTGGCGGGCTACCGCATCGGCGGCAAGACCGGCACGGCCGATAAGGGCCAGACCGGCGACGTGGTGGTGTCGTTCCTGTGCTTCGCGCCGGCGGACGATCCGCAGGTCATTATGCTCATCACCATGGACACCCCCAGCCGCGCCACGGGGACCTACGTCTCCGGCGGCAACATGGTGGCACCCACCGCCAGTACCGTCATGGCGGAGATCCTGCCCTATCTGGGCGTGGAGCCCAGCTACTCCGCAGAGGAGCTGCTGGGCATGGACACCACGGTGCCCAACGTCATCGGCATGAGCGTTGAGGAGGCCAAGGCGAAGCTGAAGGACCGCGCGCTGAGCTATAAGATCGTGGGCGACGGCGAGACCATCACCGACCAGACGCCGGCCGGCGGCGCCATCATCCCCGGCAAGTCCAGCGTTATCCTGTACGTCGGCGAGGAGAAGTCCACGGACAAGTGCGTGGTGCCGCATCTCATCGGTAAGACGCCCTCAGAGGCCAACACCACCGCCACGGCGGCAGGGCTGCTGATACGGTTCTCCGGCACCACGGGCAGCGAGTCCAGCTCCGTCCGGGTACTGAGCCAGTCCATCGACGAGGGTACGGAGGTGGAGGCCGGCACGGTCATCACCGTGCAGCTGGGCGACACGTCCGTGACGGACTGACGCCACACGTTTTGCGCCCAACAGAGCACACGGTTCCCTTTTGTCCGCGGACGAAATGTGGTAGAATAGTGTGTATACCATTACGCACAGACGCAAAGGAGAGTTGATGATGAAACTGCGTGAGCTGTTGAACGGGCTGGATATTCTGGAAACAAACGCCGGGCTGGATAGCGACATCCGGGAGGTACGGTACGACTCGCGGCTGGTGGAATCGGGCGATCTGTTCATCGCCGTCACCGGCGCGGAGACGGACGGGCATAAATATATTCCCATGGCACGGGAGAAGGGCGCTGCGTGCGTGCTGTGCGAGCGCGCGCCGGAGGACGGCGCGCCCTTCGTCCGGGTGGCGGACAGCCGCCGGGCGCTGGCGGTGGTGGGCGGCAACCGCTTCGATCACCCCGCACGGGAGATGACCATGATCGGCATCACCGGTACCAGCGGCAAGACCACCAGCACCTACCTCATCAAGAGCATTTTGGAGCAGAAGGCCGGGGCCAAGGTGGGCCTGATCGGCACGATACAGAATATGATCGGCGACCGGGTGCTGCACACCGAGCGCACCACGCCGGAGTCCTTCGAGCTGCAGAAGCTGCTGCGGGAGATGGCCGACGCGGGCTGCACCCATGTGGTGATGGAGGTGTCCTCCCACGCACTGATGCTGGACCGGGTGTACGGCATACCCTTCGCGGTGGGCATTTACACCAACCTGAGCCGGGACCATCTGGACTTTCACAAGACCATGGAGGCCTATTGCGACGCCAAGGCGCTGCTGATGCGGCAGTGCGACGTGGGCATCTACAACGCCGACGACCCGTGGGCGGAACGGCTGATGGCACACGCCGCCTGCCCACGGCGTTTTTCCTACTCTGTAAACGGTCAGGCGGACCTGATGGCGAAGAACGTGGCGCTGGAGCCCGGCAGTGTGGATTTTGACGCGGAGGCGGACACGGAATGGTGCCACGTCCACGTGGGCATACCGGCGCTGTTCACCGTGTACAACACGCTGGACGCCATGGCCTGCTGCTGGAACCTGGGCGTGCCGCTGGCGGAGTGTGCCGACGCACTGGCGAAGAACCACGGCGTGAAGGGCCGGATGGAGATCATCCCCACGCCGGGAACGGGCTACACCGTGCTGAACGACTATGCCCACAAGCCGGACGCGCTGGAAAAGGTGCTGCAATCCGCCAAGGCCTTCGCCAAGGGGCGGGTGGTGGCGCTGTTCGGCTGCGGCGGCGACCGGGATAAGACGAAGCGGCCCGTGATGGGTGAGATCGGCGCAAGGCTGGCAGACTTTGTCATCATCACCAGTGACAACCCCCGGACGGAGAAGCCGGAGGCCATTATCGACGACATTCTGGTGGGACTGAAGGGCTATGACACACCCTATGCGGTGATCCCCGACCGGGTGGCCGCCATTCACTACGCCATGGACCACGCCCAGCCGGGCGACGTGATCGTACTGGCCGGCAAGGGCCACGAGGATTACCAGGAGATCGACCACAAGCACTATCCTATGGATGAACGGGTCATCGTGGCCGAGCACCTGAAGGAAACGCAGAAATAAAGAAAAGACCTCCGCGCGGCGCGGAGGGAAGGAGCAAGATAGTATGGGAATTATGGAGATCGTGCTGCCTGTCGCGGTATGCTTTATCGTCACCGCCATCGCAGGCAAGCTGCTGATACCGGCGCTGGTAAAGCTGAAGGCGGGACAGTCCATCAAGGAGATCGGGCCCTCCTGGCACATGACGAAGCAGGGCACCCCCACCATGGGCGGGCTGATGTTCATCATCGGCATCGGCCTCACCATCGTCGTGTTGGGCTGGCAGCGGATGATGGCCGGCAGCTTCGTACACCTGTATGTGTACCTGTTCGCGCTGGTATTCGGCGTTATCGGATATATCGACGACTATCAGAAGGTGAAGCACCACCAGAACACCGGCCTGACCGCGCCGCAGAAGTTTATTTTGCAGCTGGCGGCGGCGGTGGCGTTCCTGTGCCTGATGCGGTACGAGGGGATGCTGAGCCCCAACCTGTATATTCCCTTCTGGAACACCCACATCGTGCTGCCGTGGATCGTGTATCTGGTGTTCGCGGCCTTTGTGATCGTGGGCACCGTCAACGCCGTGAATATCACGGACGGTCTGGATGGACTGAGCAGCAGTGTGACCGTGCCGGTGGGTCTGTTCTTCCTGGTGATGGCGGTGATCTGGCCCGGCTTCGAGCAGCTGGGGCTGTTCTCCGGCGCACTGGTGGGCGGTCTGCTGGGGTTCCTGCTGTACAACCACTATCCGGCCAAGGTGTTCATGGGCGATACGGGGTCGCTGTTTCTGGGCGGCGCCGTGGCGGCGCTGGCCTTCGCCTATGATATGCCGCTGGTGCTGATCCTGGTGGGCATCGTGTATATCTGCGAGACACTGAGCGACATTATCCAGGTGGGCTATTTCAAACTGACCCACGGCAAGCGCATCTTCAAGATGGCGCCGCTGCACCATCACTTCGAGATGTGCGGCTGGAAGGAGACCAAGGTGGTGGCGGTGTTCACCGCCGTCAGTGTGATCGGCTGCGTCATCGCCTATCTGGCCGTGTGCCAGCGCTTCAGCTTCTAAGGCTTCGCACTATTTTCACAGGGAAGGAGGGAGACTATGACACGGGAGGAACAGCGCGCCCGGAAGGCCCAGCAGGAACGGATGCGGCAGGTGGAGCGCCGGCATAAGGAAGCCGCCCGCGGGCAGATGGATCTCCCCTTCCTGATCCTGACGCTGCTGCTGACGGTCATCGGCCTGATCATGCTGTTTTCCGCCAGCTTTCCCCGGGCCTATTACGACACCGGGGACGGCACCTACTACTTCAAGCGGCAGGCCGCCTTCGCGGCCATCGGCCTGGTGGCCATGTTCGTGGTCAGCAAGATCAACTACCAGCGCTGGCGCGGCGCGGGACGGCTGCTGGTGGGGCTTGCGCTGTTTCTGCTGATACTGGTCATCATCCCCCACAACCCGCTGGCCATCACCTCCAACAACGCCACCCGGTGGCTGGGCATCCGGGGCGTGTTCCAGTTCCAGCCCTCGGAGATCGCCAAGCTAGCGGTCATCGTGTACTTCTCCGACACCATCTCCAAAAAGCGGGAGAAGATGCTGACGTGGCGGCAGGGCATACTGCCCTACGTGGCGCTGCTGGCGGTCATCGGCGTGCTGATGATGCTGGAGCCCCACCTGTCGGGCACCGTCCTAATCTTCGCCACCGGCGCGGTGCTGATGATCGTGGGCGGCATACAGGGCTGGCTGGTGGCGGCGGGCGTCGGCGGCGTCAGCGCACTGGCCTTCCTGTTCGTGAAGCTGGCGGAGGCCGGCGTCATCAAGTACGGCGCGGCGCGTATCGAGATGTGGCACAACCCGTGGGAGGACTACTATGGCGACGGCTACCAGCTGGCGCAGAGCCTGATCACCATCGGCTCCGGCGGCCTTTTGGGCGTGGGACTGGGCCGGGGACGGCAGAAGTTCCTGTACCTGCCGGAGCAGTACAACGACTTCATCTTTTCCGTGATCTGCGAGGAGCTGGGGCTCATCGGCGCGTGTGTCATCATGCTGATCTTCTCCATGCTGATACTGCGGGGCTTCTGGATCGCGCTGCACGCCCGGGACCGGTTCGGCGCGCTGCTGACGGTGGGTGTGATGACCCACCTGGCCTTGCAGACATTTCTGAACATCGCCGTGGTGTCGGGCTTCGTGCCCACCACGGGCATCTCCCTCCCCTTCTTCAGCTACGGCGGCACGGCGCTGTGTTTGCAGCTGGTGGAGATGGGCATCGTGCTGAGCGTATCGCGGCAGATACCGGCGGCACGGGCGGGATAAAAGCACAGGATTTGACAACATTCCGTATTTTATTGCAGGAAAACTACTATTCGTATCAAAATATAGAGGTCGGACCGCCGCGGCGGTTCCAGGGAGCAGCAGAATGAGAGTGATATTTACCTGCGGCGGCACCGCGGGACACGTAAACCCTGCCCTTGCGTTGGCGGGGTATATGAAGGAGAAAGATCCGGAGACGGCCGTGCTGTTCGTGGGCACGCCCACGGGCATGGAGCGCGAGCTGGTGGCCAAGGCGGGGTACGACTACGCCGCGGTGGAGGTCAGCAGCTTTCAGCGGAAGCTGAACGCGGCGGGCATACGCCACAACCTGCACACGGTGCGGGTGCTGGCGTCCTCCGGACGGCAGGCGCGGGCCATCCTGCGGGATTTCAGGCCCGACCTGGTGGTGGGCACCGGCGGCTACGCCAGCTATCCCATGGTGAAGGCGGCGGCCAGAGCGCACCTCCCCACGGCGGTGCACGAGAGCAACATGGTGCCGGGGCTGACCACGAAGATGCTGGAAAGCTACGCCGACGTCATCATGGTGGGCTTTGAGGACTGCCGGCAGCACTACAAGCACCCGGAGCGCATCGCCGTCACCGGGACGCCGGTGCGGGGCGATTTCTTCCGACTGAGCCGGGAGGAGGCCCGGAAAAAGCTGGGCTTTGACGACGGGGCGCCCCTTGTGGTATCCTTTTGGGGAAGCCTGGGCGCCAGCCACATGAACGAGTGCATGGTGGACTTCTTCCGCCGGGAGGACGCAGAGGGCTATCCCTTCCGCCACATTCACGCGGTGGGCAAGGGCGGCTGGGAGGCCATGGAGCAGAAGCTGCGGGAGCTGGGACTGCCCAAGTCCGACCGGTTGGACGTGCGGCAGTATATCTATGACATGGATGTGGTGATGGCGGCGGCGGACGTGGTGCTGTGCCGCGCCGGGGCCTCCACCATCAGTGAGCTGACGGCGCTGGGCAAGCCCACGGTGATGGTGCCGTCACCCTACGTCACCAACAACCATCAGGAGAAGAACGCGCGGCTGCTGGAAAAGCACGGCGGCGCAGTGGTCATCACGGAGCCGGAGAGCACCGGAGACGGGCTGTACGACGCCGTGAGCGCCATTCTCTCCGATAATGAAAAACGCATCTCCATGGCCCGGGCCATGAAGGAGCTGGGTATCCCCGACGCCACGGCGCGTATCTACGACACGGTCATGGCGCTGGTGCGAAAATAAGGGAGTCACCCCTCTCCCCTGTCCGTTCATACAATGGCGTAGCTGTTGGATGGACGGGAAAGGGAGGGCACATGAGGTATATCACCATAGAGGGCGGCACGCCGCTGCGGGGCGAGGTAGCGGTGCAGGGCGCGAAAAACAGCGTACTGCCCATTCTGGCCGCCACGCTGCTCAGCGGAGACGTATGCCGCATTGAGGGCTGTCCGCACCTGAGCGATGTGGACTCGGCGGCAGATATCCTGCGGTACTTAGGCTGCGCTGTGCAGTGGGACGGAGACGACCTGCTGGTGGACAGCACCACACTGACGCGGTGCGACATACCCCAGACACTGATGCGGCGGATGCGGTCGTCCGTGATCTTTCTGGGGGCGATACTGGCGCGGTGCGGCTGGGCGGAGCTGAGCTATCCCGGCGGGTGCGAGTTGGGGCCGCGGCCCATCGACCTGCACCTGGCGGCCCTGCGGGCGCTGGGGGCGGACATTGACGACGCAGGCGGGACCCTGCGGTGCCGGGCGCGGAAGCTGACCGGCTGCCAGATCGTGCTGGCCACGCCCAGCGTGGGCGCCACGGAGAACGCCATGCTGGCGGCCTGCGGCGCGGAGGGCGAGACGGTGATCTGCAATGCGGCACGGGAACCGGAGATCGCGGACTTACAGGCCTTTTTGTGCGCCATGGGCGCGGAGGTGCGGGGCGCGGGCGGCTCGGTCATCACGGTGTCGCCGAAGCGCCCGCTGCACGGGTGCGTGCACCGGGTGATACCGGACCGGATCGTGGCGGCCACCTATCTGTGCGCGGCGGCAGCCGCCGGCGGAGAGGTCACGCTGCGGAACGCGGAGCACCGGCACCTGGCGGCGGTGACCACGGTATTGGATCAGGCGGGCTGCGGCGTCCGCTGCGGCGAGGGGTACATACAGTTGGCGCGGACAGGGCCGCTGCGGGCCGTGCCGCCGGTGCGGACAGCGCCGTATCCGGGGTTCCCCACCGACTGCCAGGCCATACTGATGGCGGCGCTGCTGCGGGCACAGGGCACCACGGTGTTTGTGGAGAATATCTTTCAGAGCCGGTACCGGCACGTGCCGGAGCTGGCGCGCATGGGCGCGGACATCCGGACCGAGGGACGGGTGGCAGTGGTGTGCGGCACGGAACGGCTGCACGGCACGGAGGTCGTGGCCACCGACCTGCGGGGCGGCGCAGCGCTGGCGGTAGCCGGGCTGGCCGCCGAGGGCATGACCACGGTGCAGGGCATCGGCCACATCCAGCGGGGCTACGCGGACCTGGCCGGGGACCTGCGGGCGCTGGGCGCCCGAATCACAGCGCAATAGACGAGACAACGAGAACAGCGGAGGAGCACAGACCATGGCAAGGCGCAGACGGTACAACCATAAGCGGCGGAGAGGAAGCCTGAGCTTCCTCTACAAGCTGCTGGCTTTTGTGCTGATCTGCACCGCCATCTCTCTGGCTCTGACGCTGTTTTTCCGTATACGCAGCATCGAGGTCAGCGGCAATGACCGCTATACCAGCCAGGAGATCATCGACGCAGCGGGGGTCAATGAGGGGGACAATATGTTTCTGATGAACAAGTACAGCGCGGCGGAGCGCATCCGCAAGGCGCTGCCGTATATCGAGACGGTGCAGTTCCGGCGGTCGCTGCCGGATGGGCTGTCCATCATCGTGACGGAGTGCACGGACCCGGCGGCCATCGTGCAGGACGGGAAAGCGTACCTGCTGTGCAACACGGGGAACATCGTGGACGAGGTAACGCCCGCTGCCGCGAAGCAGCGGATGCAGGTAAAGGGCCTGACGCTGACAGACCCGGCGGTGGGTCAGCCGGCAAAGGCGGCGCAGGGACAGGATCTGGCACTGGAGCAGCTGCTGACGCTGATGCAGGCGCTGGACCAGCGCGGCATGACGGCGGACGTATCGCTGCTGGATATGAGCGACCCGGCACAGCTGACGCTGCGGTATCTGGAACGGTTCGACGTGCAGCTGCCCCGGGAGGCCGACTACGGCTACAAGCTGGACTATCTGATGGCCGTGGTGGAGAAGCTGGAGGTCAACGAAAAGGGCGTTATCAATATGATGCAGGAGGGGAAGGCACGGTTCATTCCGGAGTGATGCCGTGCGTACCGCACCGCATCGGGGACGCTGCGTAGGTGCTTCATGCTCCCGGCACAAAACTTTTTCGGTAAATTAAGTGCTTACACTTGACGCTTGCGCCAATTCGTAATACAATACAAGATATAGCATTTACCAGGAGATAATCCGTCATTTTCATACAAATTATGGCAGGAGGAGCAGACATGGCTTTTGGATTGGAAACCGGCCCGGAGAACGTTGTCAGCATCAAGGTCGTGGGCGTAGGCGGCGGCGGAAACAACGTGGTCAACCGCATGGTACGCGGCGGCGCGCAGGGCGTTGATTTTGTCGCAGTCAACACAGACAAGCAGGCGCTGAATGCCTCCAGCGCTACCTATAAAATTCAGATCGGCGAGAAGCTGACCGGCGGTAAGGGTGCGGGTTCCAACCCGGATGTGGGCCGCAAGGCCGCGGAGGAGAGCCGCAACCAGATGGCCAAGGCGCTGGAAAACACCGACATGGTGTTCATCACCGCCGGCATGGGCGGCGGCACCGGCACCGGCGCGGCGCCGGTGGTGGCCGAGATCGCCCGGGAGGCGGGCATTCTGACCGTGGGCGTGGTGACCAAGCCCTTCGGCTTTGAGGGACGCCGCCGCATGACCCAGGCGGAACAGGGCATCGAGGAGCTGCGGAGCAAGGTGGACTCGCTGGTCATCATTCCCAACGAGCGCCTGAAATACGCCACCGACCAGAAGATCACCTTTGCCAACGCCTTTGAGATCGCGGACGACGTGCTGCGTCAGGCGGTGCAGTCCATCTCCGACCTGATCCGCGACACCGGGTTCATCAACCTGGACTTCGCGGACGTGACCGCCATTATGAAGGACGCGGGTCTGGCCCACATGGGCGTGGGCCGCGCGGCCGGCAAGGGCAAGGCCGAGGAGGCCGCCAAGATGGCCATTTCCTCCCCCCTGCTGGAGACCTCTATCAACGGTGCACGGGGCGTGCTGATCAACGTCACCGGCTCCATGGACATCGGTCTGGAGGAGGTGGAGCAGGCCGCCACGCTGGTGCAGCAGGCGGTGCATCCCGACGCGCTGACTATCTTCGGCGCCGCCTTCGACGAGACGCTGGACGATGAGATCCGCGTGACCGTCATCGCCACGGGCTTTGACGAGGCGCAGCAGGCCGCCAATGCCGCTGCTGTGACCCAGCCCGCACAGACGGAGAACAGCGGCGCGCCCCAGCCCCTGGACGAGGTGAAGGGCGAGCAGGGTCAGGACGAGATGGACAAGTCCTTCGACGAGATCCTGCGGATATTCAATAAGGATAAGTTCTGAGATATAAAAGCAGCCGCACACCGGGGTGTGCGGCTGTCTAGCTTGTCAAAGAAGTCCGAACGAAATATATGTGGCAATCTAGATAGCGAGTGCGAGTCCCTCCTTCGTTATTATGATCCTGAGATGGGTCGGTGGATCAGTTCTGAACCCAATATTGATAGCGGGGAGTTCGATGAAGGCTCTGAAATTCTTGGATACAATGTATATGCCTACTGTTTCAACAATCCTGTCAACAATTTTGATCCTGACGGAGAAGCGGTGTCAAATATCGTCGGCGGGATAATTGGTGGTGCTGCTGGCGCAACATTGGGTTACCTATTAGCCGATGCACTTGGGTTGAAGGGCTGGAAAAATGGGCTTTGATTTCTGCCGCAACAGTCGGAGGCGCGGCACTTGGTGCGTTCCTAGGGCCGTATGTGGCAAAACTTGGAGGCAAAGTTGCAGCAAAACTTGGAATAAAAACTGTTGCAAAACAGACTATTAAAATGTCTTCGAGTAAGTTGTGGAAAGGAAGCGCAAAACATATTTTTTCAAAAGATCATATTAAAAACGGAATTATGAGATTGGGAGGTTCGCAAGAAGCAATATTTAATAAGATATATAAAGTTGTTAATTCCAACTTAGCAAATGCTGTAAATGGTTCAAACCAAATACATACTACGATCAATGGCGTAAAAACCACAATAAGGTTTTATGTATCAAATGGTGAGGTTCAAAGTATTAATGCAATGACTAGTTGGGAGACACGAATAATAG
>ENA-UERK01000128-UERK01000128.1-human-gut-metagenome-genome-assembly--contig:-NODE-128-length-69426-cov-8.013036_pt1 | contig 69426 bp, 62 predicted proteins | sample MGYA00242957_ERZ507957 | MGnify/ENA primary metagenome ERZ507957 (study PRJEB26167, sample SAMN06115538) | human gut metagenome | host: Homo sapiens | place: China:Heilongjiang | collected 2015-11-06...
ATTTTATTTTTTCATTCACGAACCCATCCTCCTTCGACTTTATGGAACATAATAAACCTCATTACCATTTCATGAAACAGGAATCCACCATCCATTTTCGTTTATAAATCCGTTTCTCTTCATGAAAGGGATAAGTACATCAATTTGTCCTCGTTTCGGAACGTCAATATTTTCGGAACGAAGAATAGAGAAGATTTTCTCCTTTAACTGAGCAGCAATAGCAAACCACTTATCAGTTTCCTCACAAGCCTTTTTATATGGCTCTGTTCCTTCTTCATAATCGTATTCATCGTCTTCAATGCACCATGCTTTGTTATCCACATAGGCAAAAAAGTAGCAAGATCTTTTTCGGTTTCAACGGCGTCAATATAAGATACCGCTTCTTCGGCTGTCAGATTTTTATTCGAAGATAGCATCCCATTCAAATTCGTTTTTGCTTTGATGTTTTTCGGGATCAATTGAATGAATCGGATATCCTTCACATACAAATCCATCAATGGATACACAGTTGTTTTTAAGATGATAGACTCGGGATCAGGTTCGTTATCAAGTGCCGAAATCCAGCAATCAAGAATTCCGATGAAAACTTTTCCGTCTTTCATCGTAACACTAACCTGTTTACCTTTCATTTTATCAAATCACTCATGCATATTCATAACATGCATAGAGTCGCCTATCTAATGCCTTGAAGAAAACCGATCTTACTTCATTTCTGGTCATCTCTTCGTTGAAAAGGTTATCAATATGTTTTCTACTATATTTCATCATTTTTTCTCTTTCAATCCATAATCACGGAAGTTGATATTCCACAATAGTAGTTTCGTATGTTTCTTTATCGACATCGATAATCGCATACGCCGCCCACTCTCGATATCTTGCCTTAAAAGTCTTCATGTGTTTGTTACCCTCAAAACAAAAATAATATCTATAATGATTGCCATTTTCTTCAACAGCATAAAAGGATTCTTTTATTTTATCTTTAATGTACTCAAAGCCGTAATAATCAATCAGTTTCACTACTGCCTTACAGTATGCGGTTTTCGCTGTTTTTTCTTTATTGCGCAAACTTTCAATATGCTGTTCAAATTGTTCGTCGGTCATGTCGCGAAAAGTTTCCCAGTCAATTGATTGTTTATCATCACAGATATAAGGCTCTTGTTTTGACAATCGCTTAATCACGTTCATTGCTTGATCCGACAACAACATTGACAAGTTCAAATTATTGACGATATCTTCATATGTAGGATTTAAAAACAAGCAATCCACGTATTTATATTCCGGATAATCTTTGAAAAATCGAGGCAAATATTGAATTACGAGCTTTTGCAAATATATCGGCAGATTATTGATATGTTCGCATCCTGCAATTTGAAGGACCCAATAATCATCAACTGAGGTATGCTTCTGCAACTCATCTAAGCTTTCAATTTCATAGTCGACATCGTATGACGGCTTAATCTTTGATTGATTCTTATAAAGGCAATAATTCTCAACGTATTCTTGAAGACCGCCTGCAAGCCTGTCCCATAAAACACCAATATCCATATTGTATTCCTGCTTTTTTATTCCATGATCCAAACAACTTCGATGCTTTCTGATAGTGTAGTTGTCGGAGATTTAACTCGGTTTGAGAACGGAGTATGACTTTCTCCAATCACACAACCGCGCTCTTGCTCACAACTTAGATAATGAACATCCCCGCCATAGCGACCATATTCAAGGGTATCAATACCTATGATTTTTTGATTCATTGTAGCGGCTATTGCCTCGGCATTCTTTTTTGATTGTGCAAGAGCTTCTTGTAAAAGTTCTTCGTGTATAGCTGCTTCATTTGTAACGTGATACTCAAAATCAACATCTACTGCGTATCCCTTATCGCTGATTAGTTCCAAAATAGAGTTAATAAAGGGCATATCGATTAACATATTGATCTTAAATTCTTTACTTGCATAGGCGTCCAGTTTACCATCATCATAGTCTTGATCCACATGACTGTCACCTAATTGAATGCTCTCAGCCGATATTCCGGAGTCGTTCAAAATATTTAAAAACTCCTCACTTTGTTTAGTAATGGTCTTTAGTGCTTCCGCTGAAGTATCAGAGTGCGTATTGAACCGAACGCTCAAAATTGCAGTATCATATGCTACTTCTCGTTTTGCTTTTCCTGTAATTGTTAATTTTCCCATAGTTCTTCTCCTTTTATAATGTAATTCTGCCTGTTTCTTTGCCATCGATAACAAACGAAAACAGTGCCGCTTTTGTAATGGCAGCAAAGTATCCGGTATGCTCATATTTGTCGGCATAGTGTTTGTCGATAAGCTCAAGCGTTTCGCGCAGTTGGAGCATTGCCGCAAACGCATGTTTACAATTGTAACTACAAAAGCAAGAGCAAGTAAGATCTTTGATCACGCCGTTTTGATATGTAAATTCCACTTCATAAGGCTCACTACCTTCTACGACGGCATGACCGTGTGTGCCGTCGATGCTAAGATATACGGCCTTATTTTCAATGTAGTAGTCGTGGCCGCACTCTGCTATGGTGCCGCTCACATTCATGCCCTTTAAGTCATCCAGACGGAAAGTTGTGCCGTCACTTCCGCTTACAAACTCGTCATCTTCCTTTGCCGGTGCCTTAAACCATGTAATAACTTTTTCAAAAGGCAAAGTGGTAGGATCAAATGAAACAAAGTGAGATCCAGCCATATAAAAGTCGCCTTTCACATCTGTGTCGGCTTTTCCAATAACGCGTTTGTAGTCGGACAACTTGATTTTGAAATTGTAAGACACATCGACAACTCTGCCACGTAAACCTTCCAACTTACCGTCCACGTAAACGATATCGCCTTTGTGCAAATCAAATGTATCGTTATAGTAAGCACAGGTAAGACCGCGAGCGGGAAAGTGAACCTGCACAACCGACTTTCTCGGCGCGGCAGTCGCTGTTACCGTAGTAGAAATTGTAGCATTCGTGTTTTCGCGATTTGTTTCCGCCGTAAATCCAATTTTGAAACTCATTTTCAAAACCCCTTTGCTTCTTTGATGATTATAGTATAACATATGATTTGTCCGATAAAACGGACTTTGCTTTGACGAAAAAGAAAAATGTGATTGAACTTTTTAGCTCAATCACATTTTAATAGTTATTGAATTGTCTTTGATCGCCTTTTGGTCGACATTTTATTGGTATTGGCTCAGTGCTTCTTCGGCGAGTTTTATAAAGCTCTCTTTTACGTGCTCGGGGGATAGTATAGTAATATTCGAGCCAAAATTCATAAGCCATGTGAAGAATAAAGGACTCGTGTGTACTTTAACACGGATTTCAAAATGGGTATCCGTCACATTTGTAAACGGAATATCTGCACCGAAGCGGTCGATGATAACACCTGCGATTTTATTGCTGCAACGAAGAGCAACTGTTTCTTCGTTGCCGCCGTACATACCAAATGTCTTTTTAGAATACAACGCCATATCAAAGTTCTTAAAGAGCTCTGCACCATCACGCTTTTCTTCGGTCAACTGAATTTCCAGCATCTTATCCACGCGGTAGTGCTTGATAATACCACCTATCGAATCGTAGCCGATCATATAATAATTTTCATCATCCCACGTTAGCGCCCACGGACTGATTATAAATCGGTCTCCGTTATGCCGAAGCACTTTTTCTTTCTTTTCATTCCAACTAAAATACTGAAATGAAACCTTTACATTGTTGTTGATCGCTTCGTGAATATAGTCCACGGTATAATAGATGCTTTCATTCATGGTTTTGATGCGATTCGCAACAAACACTTGGCGTTGCAATTGCTGCGCATCATATCGGCTGGCAAAACTTTCGATCTTTTTGATAAGCTCAGTACTTTTCTTTCGGGTGATAAACTTAGAGGATTGCACGGCATCAACAAGAAGTTTCAGTTCCGGTAGTTCAAACTCACGGCTCACAACATGGTAACGGACGGTTTTCTCCTTACGCTTTTCAATATCCAACCCAAATACGCGCAGCACTTCCAAATCATCATACAGCGTTTTGCGTTCAGCTTCCACTCCATATTCCAGAAGTGCATTTGAGATCTCTTCTAAAGTCAGACCGTGTTCATCATCTGTACGTTCCAGTAGGATTCTCATAAGGTATAAAATTTTAATTTTTTGGTTAGCGCTTTTCGGCATATACCTTCACCTCGAATTATACGTCATCAATGCTATCTGGTTATTACCAATTAAATTCTCTTGCCATCTCTGCAAGACAAGCGGAAAAAGCAATTTGTTGATGCTGGTCGTCCAACTGCTTTACTGCTTCGCATAGATCATGAATTGCATTAACAGCCTTTGCAACCTCTTCATTTTGTTTTGCCTCATATTGCAATTGCTCTATTTGGCGGTAATATTGTAAATTTACATATTGCGGATTGAACATTTGATTATAAAAAGTATTCATAGGATATCACCTCATTCTTATTATTCACTGTCGCTGTTATTATTGTTTTTTTGGAAAAACTTCTTTCTCTGTTGAATAGTACATATCTTGTATAACTTCAACCCATTTGCCTAAGGTTTTTAAATATACAACGCCATCAACATAGGGAAACATCGTAAAAAACAGGGCCGAAATCAAATGCAACGATATGGCGGAATGTTCTGCTGGAACAGCTATACCATAATCCGACTGACCCACAGGGATTTGATCCCGAGTTTCCCTAATTGCCATACGCTTAAACGTACCTTGCGGAGATCCGTGTGTCACTTTACAGGCAAGCTTATATTGCTCGTGCCATATTTCTCCCATATTACAATATTTCTCGAGATCACCAAAAGAGTTAATACTTAGTTTCCTTCCATTGTCATCAACTGCTCCCTTTGTCCATAGATAGAACTGGTTTTCTGTCTGAGATTGTTCATAAAATTGCTTAGCTATTTGTTCTCCTTGTGACTTGATAAAATAAGCCACACAGTTTAATTCATACAGGCATCTCCATCTGGAATATGCACAATCTGCAAAACCTAGCCTAAGTAGATATAATACTTCCAAAAAGGCCTGACATGCTCGACCATGTATATGATGTAATGCTAAAAAGGTAAACTTACTCTGTTCTTTTTCTTCAACGGATGCATTTTTATCAATGTAATTACAGTAATTGTCCGCTGCTTCAACAGCTAAAACATACATAGTTTGTGATGCTGCAAAACATTTCCCCCAAAGTTGCTCTTGGTGAGCAGAAAACTCTTTTGATTTGGCTCTCTCATCCAACTCTATCTCATACATTTTATCCCTGAAAAAAGTGGCATAATCAGAAGATGCTGTATCGGCTATAGAAAACATAACATCTTCAAAATTAATCTTTTCGATTTTTTCGATAATTCTTTCGTCAGATAGCCCTTCTTTTTTCCAGTTTTCCACCGTATCTCTAAATGCATTATTCACGACTTCACTAATTGGAGCTTTTGACATTTTCACACCTCTGCTAATTTCTGATACATCTTCATAAGCTCTGCGACACAATTGCTTTCCGTCATCGTCTTTACGTCAAAGCCATACGCCTGCATTACTGCGCGGTCGTTAGCCTGGTGAGCCTTACGGAGCTCCGGAGGCATGGCAACTTCATCGTAGAGGTCTGCTAAGGAGCAGTCGGGATAGAGTGCACGAGCATCAAGAATTGCTTGTGCCGTTTCCTCAATTATCTTTTTCTGCTCTGCGGTAGGATTACACCACGGGAAGTTGTTGTAAACGATATTTACCGAATATCTAAAATCGCTTTTGATTCTACCACAGACCGCATGAATCCAGGCATTATGAATATTTGAGGTAAGTACGCCGAAATGGTACAAGGACGCATTGGGCATTAGCAGATTTGCGTCACCGCAGATCACTTCAGGAGAAACAAAGCCCATCGGCAAATATTTTCTGTTTTGAGAGGAATGACGAGGGATAATAATATATTCCGTTTCGGGTTGCCGAATCTCGCCAAAGAGCATAGGAGTGTCGGCTAATTTCTTTGTGGCTTCTCGCGTGCTTTTTTCTCGCATTTCTTTGACGGATTGGACAGCTTGGCTAATCGGCGGCACTTTTCTAATTATGTTAGGGGACACACCTTTCAACCAAAGACACCATCTTGTTTTATTATTTATAAATTCTGTTGCCCCTACAAAACGCTTGAAAGCTACAAGGGCTTCGGGATATTCACTTACAATAGCATCTCTATCTTCTTGTGAATAATCGCTCAAATAACCGCTATCGTTAGGCATATTTCCAAAAACGACAGGCGGTACATCACAAAGAGGCTTTTTAATACTGTCAATGAAAACACTTGGCGCATCAATCAAATAAGCATTGATGTTATTGGCAATCAACGGTCTTTCAGCAGAATATATATACTTCGGCTTGGTGAACGGTGCTATACTGAACCCAATAATGACACAATGAACGTGTGCTTTAATGCTCGCTTCACTATCCCAGCGGAATGTACGATGTGCAAAGTCAATATGTACTCCGTCCTCAAAAAGCGGCTTCCAAAGAATCGCAACGCTTTCGCCTTGCGATACAGAATTGGTAGATACCAAAGCGGTACGGATATTTGTACCTTTCATCAAATCAGTAGCTTTTTTGTACCAACAAGAAACGTAGTCAAGATTACCCGCATTTTTCCACTTGGCGCCGAAAACAGAGACAACATCATCCTTTTGTTCTTTGGCCATAAGGCGGGCCCCCACAAACGGCGGATTGCCCATGATGTAATTGAGCTTGTCCTTCGGCACGACAGTTTCCCAATCGGTACGAAGAGCGTTGCCTTCCACAATGTTGGCATAGGACTTCAAGGGAAGGAAATCAAGGGACATATTTACGATATCCTCGGTTTCCTTGAGCATCTGGCTTTCTGCGATCCAAAGCGCAGTTTTTGCAACAGTAACAGCAAAGTCATTAATCTCGATACCGTAGAATTGGCCGATGGAAACCTTGATAAAGCCTTCAAAGCCAAGCAAAATTTGTCCTTGATTGATAATCTCCAATGCTTCATTCTCCAAACGACGCAGAGAAATATAGGTTTCGGTCAAAAAGTTTCCCGAACCACAAGCAGGATCAAAGAAAGTAAGGCTACCGAGTTTTTCACGGAAAGCATTAATTTTTGTTTCTCTTGTTTTTGCGACCTTAATTGCTTTGATTTCTTCCAATTCTTCACGCAATTCATCAAGGAACAGCGGGTCAATAACTTTATGTATGTTTTCGATAGAGGTATAGTGCATACCACCGCTACGACGGGTTTCGGGATTCAAGGTGCTTTCAAATACCGCGCCGAAGATTGTGGGACTGATATCGCTCCAGTCAAAATCCTCGCTTGCGTTGCGGAGAAGCAACTCACGGATTTCATCGTTCATTTGCGGAATTTCAATATTTTCATCTGCAAATAAACCGCCGTTTACATACGGGAAAGCAGCGAGCTGCTCATCCTCGTAAGGATCACGGTCTTCGGGTTTTGTATCAAGAATTTTAAACAACTCGATAAGAGCCTTTCGCATATCACGGGCAGAGAAAGACTTAATATAATTATGAAATTTAGAGTGTCCGCCGAAAATACCGGCATCTTCTGCATAAAGGCAGAAAACAAGGCGGACGATAAGCTTGTTTAAGCTTTTAAGTGATTCCTCATTTTTGGGATCGTGATACTGCTTTAAGATTTCATCATACAGTATGCCGACCAAGTTACCTGCCTGAATGGAAACCTCCATTTCACGGCGGATATTATCATCGCCGGTATCCACAAGGAACATAAGTCGATAATACTCTTTAGCAAGGTCTTTTACGAAAATCTGCTCCGGCTCGCCGTTAGGCTTTTCCATATCATAAACAAGAAATTCTTCAAAATTACAGGTAATAATCCAACGGGGACGCTGTGAATACGGCAGAACTGCAGAATAACGCTGTGCCTGTTGAAACGGTGTGAGCAAGGTGCCGTCCGATTGTTTGATAGGCTTACGCAGATCTTTATTGCGACCTTTCTGCTCAATGAGCACATGAGTTGCTGGAATAAAACCATCAATAAAACTTGTGTGATCAAGGCGCACCTGTTCCTCAAATGTAATAAACTTTTCGGGTGCTTCTACGCCCAAGACATCACGAAGCAGCGAGAGCCAAAACGGTTGGCTTTCGCCCTTTTCATATCCTCTGTCTTTCCAATATTCAGCAAAGGCTTTTGCGGCTGCTCGACGTTCTGTATCTTTCATAGTTATTCTCCTTTATTTCTCCAACACTGCAAAATAATCCTCAAATCTCGCATCAACATATTCGGCGATGAGTTCAATCATAGGCATTGCATCGTCTTCTTTATAGTAAGCATCAAATGCATCGTAATAGCGTTTGCGGTCGGTGAACTTGACATTGATGGGCGGGAAACCATTACGAATTAAATCAAGATTCATAATTAGACGTCCCGTTCTTCCATTGCCATCAATAAACGGGTGGATCCCCTCAAACTCAAGGTGGAAGCGAGCAATACGCTCAATAATGTGCATTGACTGTTCACGACCCTCGTTTTTAGAAATAAGTTCAGCCATTTTTGGCTCAATCATATAAGGTTGAACCGGCTCGGTGTAGGCACCCATAATGCGAACAGGAATACGACGATATACGCCCTTATCATCCGGGCGATTCATTAATACTAAAGAGTGAATATTTCTGATAACCGACTCAGACAGAGGGGTATCGTTTTGAGCAATGTCTTGCACATAGAGGAAGGCATCACGATGACCTACTGCTTCCAAATGGTCTTTAAGCGGTTTTTGGTCAATGGTCATACCTTCTAATGCCATAGCGGTTTCTTTGAGCGTTAAAGTGTTTCCCTCAATAGCATTGGAATTGTAAGTAAACTCGACCATAAATTCTTCGCGCAAACGCTCAACCTCGCCTTCAGTCAAAGGACGAATGTGAGACAATCTTTCCTTTTTAGCATCAATAACTGCAAAAATGGCAGGACGAGCTAAACGTCCATCAGCAGGTTTGATGGCGTTAGCGGGAATCATATACAATTTACCTTTGCGGATTACACCGGGAATCTTGCCTTCGGCACAAAGAATACGCACACGGCGGGGAGAAATGCCCCAATTTTCAGCCGCTTTTGATACTTTTATATAATCCATTCGAGTTTACCTCCGACTGATTATTCCTTATTTGTTAGTAGTATATCACATTTTGGGAATAATATCAAGAGGTTTTATATAACGAATGATGCGTTAGTTATTCCCAAAATAAAAATATCGGCTAAAATACGATTGGATACGATTTTAGCCGAGATTCTTGTTATTTAATTTTGTTTATAGCTTTTTGACCTTCTTCTGTTTTTAGCCATTCTTCATACTCACGTTGTCCTTCTTCGGATTCAAAGAAAGCAATTATATCAGGATAAATGGCATGAGCAAAAGATTCAAGTGCTTCTTTGGGTATGGTGCAACTCATACATAAATCAACTCCTTATAAATAATCTCATTGATTCTGTCACGGATATTATTCATTTTACAAACCCAATCCATCTGATTCTCAGCTTTCAGTTGTTCAGTGATGCCCTCGATCTCGGCGTACTGTTTCATCAGCAGCTCGAACATATCCTGTGCGTCCCGATCAATACCACGCAGATACTGCTCAAGCGTTCCTTTCATCCGCATAACATGGATTACTGTCGGGCTGTGCTTTTTCAAGTAAGCATAGTGCCGCTGTCCCCAAACACCTATGTTCTTCACAAATTCATCTTTCATACTCTCACGCTCACTTTCTTTGACGGTGCTTTAATGATTTTGACAAGCAAATCATCCACATCCTCAGTCGGTTTGTTTTGCTCAAGATACATTGTTCTTGCCACGTTTACACAACCAACGAGCAGGCGGTGCTCAAAATCATCAAGGGTTACTTTGTGCTTAACATCTTTAACTTTCATAATGCAAAATCCTCCTTTGCAAGTACATTGTACCGCAAAAGAGGACTTTTTGAAAATGTGCGTTTGAAACTGAATATGATTATACGCTTCCGGTATGTTAATTAAATCCCTTATGAACACTCGTACCATAAAAGGGCTACAAAATAGATGTAGCCCGTGAAAACCCCGATGTTATCGGGGCTTTCACCGTTTATACGGCAAAATTTCAGCAAACCGTTTTGACAGATATAAAAATGATGTTTTCCCTTTGTTGGATGTCTTGAACTCTCACGCAACCGAATAACGATGCGCAGGCAGATAGAAATCAAAAATCTATCTGCCTTTTTTATTATCCGGAAAAGGAGAAAACAGATCGCCGTTGTAGACGGTCAGAAATTCCACATTCGTGGACTAATGGCAATTATTAACGAGTGGTTGAAAGAGGATTGCAGGGACAGCATAGAGCATATTATTTCGGTTATGCAACGCTGTATAAAAAAATGGTAATAAACAACTGTCTTTTGTTTGGCGCACCCGCTGGGCGGGCAACAACAAACCGCCGCCCCAACCCTAAAAGTTCAGTTTTTTCTTTGGGGAGGAACTGTTCAACTGCCAAATGGCAAAAGCTTAATTTTATAATTCCCGTACCAAAAAAGCTCTTGTTCTATGAACAAGAGCTTTTTGGTATATTTGCTTTACGGTGAACACTATTGTTTTGCAGTTGTATTCTTTTAGCCAAACAAATTTGGCACCCAGTGTTTTAAAGGGTAAATCTACAGCCACAGTAAGCGTCACAGGCTCTGTTGCTTTTGCAAAGCCGCAGTAAGCCCCGGCCAAACGGCAAAGGCGCGCTCAAGGGCCTAATTTTTGGCCAGCAGGGCGGCAACCTTGTTAAGCACCGACGTTGGCGCCTGCCCCGCCGGAATGGCCACCCGGTAACAGGGGGTTGCTGGAACCAGCGTTGCCAGCCCGCCCAGCTTTTGCAGCACCCCCGCGGCCGACTGCATTTCAAAATTCTTAATATGCAATTCTACCGTTTTGCCGTTGCCCGTAATTTCGTCTATTCCGTTTTGGGCGGCGGCGTTGCGCAGCAGCGAAATATCCATAAGCCCCCGAACCTCTTTGGGCGGGTCGCCAAAGCGGTCGCACAGCTCGTCAATAACATCCTCTTTATCGGCCACGGTTTTAATATCGGCAATGCGGCGGTACATTTCTAACCGATGCGAAAGCGCCGGAATATACCGCTCCGGAATATTGGCGTTAATATTTAAATCTACTGTGCAATCCGGCGCCTCGGCCGGCTGAATTCCGCGTTGCTCGTCAATGGCCTCATTCAGCAGCTTTAGGTACATATCGTACCCAACCGCCTCCATGTGCCCGTGCTGCTCGCCGCCTAAAATGCTGCCCGCGCCGCGAATTTCCAAATCGCGCATTGCAATTTTAAAGCCGGAGCCAAAGGCCGTGTACTCCCGAATGGCCTCTAACCGCTTTTCGGCCACCTCGCTTAGCGCCTTGCCGGGGCGAAAGCAAAAGTACGCGTACCCGCGCCGGGCCGAACGCCCAACCCGCCCGCGCAGCTGGTGCAGCTGGGCCAGGCCCATGCGGTCGGCATCCTCAATAATCAGCGTGTTTACATTCGGTACATCTACCCCGGTTTCAATAATTGTGGTGCAAACTAAAATGTCAATCTCTTTTTCCAGCAGGCGGCGCCAAATTTCCGAAAGCTCCTCCTCACCCATTTTTCCATGCGCTACGCCAATGTTGGCCGCGGGAAAAGCGTTTTGCAGCCGCAGCGCGCAGGTGTGAATAGATTCTACCCGGTTGTGCAGGTAATAAACCTGCCCGCCGCGCCGCAGCTCCCGCTGCACGGCCTCCTGCAAAATACCGCTGTTTTGCTCAATAACATAGGTCTGCACGGGGGAGCGGTCCTGCGGGGCCTCCTCAATGGAGGACATATCCCGTATGCCGGACATGGCCATGTTCAGCGTGCGGGGAATGGGAGTGGCGGTTAGGGTTAAAACATCTACCGTTGGCAGCAGGGCCTTTAGCTTTTCTTTTTGGGCTACGCCAAAGCGCTGCTCCTCATCAATAATCACCAGCCCCAAATCTTTAAACGCAACATCCTTTGAAATTAAGCGGTGGGTGCCAACAATAAGGTCAATATCTCCGGTTTTTAGGCGTTTTAAAATGCGCTCGGTCTCCTTCGGGGTTTTAAAGCGGGAAAGCAGCTCTACCTGAACCGGCAAATTGCCAATGCGCTCCTGCGCGGTTAAATAGTGCTGCCAGGCCAAAATAGTGGTGGGCACCAGCAGCGCGCACTGCTTACCGTCGCAAATGCATTTAAAAGCGGCCCGCAGAGCCACCTCAGTTTTTCCAAAGCCCACATCGCCGCACAGCAGGCGATCCATTGGCACCGGGCGCTCCATATCGCTTTTAATTTCGCGAATGGCACGCAGCTGATCCTGCGTTTCCTCGTAAATAAAGCGCTGTTCAAAATCGCTTTGCAGGTCGGTATCCTTAGAAAAAGCGTAGCCGGGCAGCTGCATCCGTTTGGCGTACAGGGCGGTTAGCTCTTTGGCAATGTTGCTAACGGCCGCACGCACACGGGCCCTTGTTTTTTGCCACTCGGTTCCGCCCAGGCGGTTTAAGGCCGGCCCGTTTTCGCCGCTGCCGCCAATATAGCGGGAAACTAAATCCAGCTGGGTAACCGGCAAATACAAAACATCGCTGCCGCGGTATTTAATTTTAATATAATCCTTGGTTACATCGCCGGTGCGAATACGGTGAATACCGTCAAACCGGCCAATACCGTGCGCGGCGTGTACTACATAATCGCCAACCTTTAGCTCCTCTAAGGAGTTAAAAATTTCCTCCTTACGGCGCTTTTTTACCCGGCGTTTTTTGGCAGCGCCGGTTTTGTAGGTTAAAAATACGGTGTTAAGCTCCGGCAGCTCTAACCCGGCCGAAAGGGGCGGGCAGGCCGTAACAAAAATGCCGGGGCCGGCCAATTGGTTAACATTGGCCGGGGCGGCGGCAAAACCGTTGGCGGCCAGCTCGCCGGCCATAATATCTACCGCTTTTTCGCCGTACACCGCTACAACGCCGGTACCCCGACCGGCCGCGCAGGGGCGCAGATCGTCACATAATACATCTATTGCGCCGCCGTAGGGCGAAATTTGCCGCACGGTAACCGATTCTACCCCGCTTGGCGCAACCGGAAAGCCGCCGTGCGTAAAATTACTGAGGTAAACCGTTTGCATTTGGCCAACCAGCTGCGTAAAATATCCGCGCGGGGCGTAAAAATCGGCGGCGTTTTTTAAAATAATGCCGTCCTCTGCCAAGGCGGTTAAATCGTTTAACCGGCCGGCGGCCAAGCTTTTTAGGCGCTGGGAAATATTTTTTTGCTCGCTGCAAACCAGCAGGCAGTTTTTAAAATAATCCCCCGGCAGCACCGGCTTATTTTTAAGGTAAGGCAAATAGCGGTCGGCGCAAACGGTACCACCGGCCTGCAGCAGCTCGGCGTCCTGCCGCAGTTGGCGCAGGTAAATTTCGTTAGCTTTTTTTAAAGCGCCGGCTTTTTTTAACAGCTGCTGCGCCAGCTCGGCAGGGGTGTAAAAAAATTCGCAGGCCGGCAAAACGGTCAGTTCGCTTAACGGGTCGCTGCGCCGTTGGTCCTCGGTAGAAAAATAACTCAGCAGGTCAATTTCATCGCCCCAAAGCTCTAAACGGGCGGGCTTTTCGTGCGCGGGGGAAAAAATATCTACAATGCCGCCGCGCACAGCAAACTGGCCGGGCCCGTCTACCTGCTCGGTGCAAAGGTAGCCCAGCCCGGTAAGCCTTGTCCGCAGGGCGTTTAAATCTACCGTGTCGCCGCTTTTTAGGGTAAAGCCGGCGGCGGTAAAGGCGGCCTGGTTCGCCGTCATTTGGGTTAAAGATTCCGCGTCGCAAAACGCAATTTCAAAATCCTGCTTTAAAACCCGGTACAAGGCATGAATACGGCGATGCTCATACTCCCGTGAAAAGCCGCTGTTTTGGGTAAAAACATAGTCTCTTGCCGGCAAAATAACGGTTTTTTTGCCCAGCGCGGTTACATCGGCACCCAGCCTTAAAGCCTCGGCCTCGGTTGCGGTTACAACCAAAACAGGGCGCTCGCATTTTTCGTGCAGGCAGGCCAAAACAACCGCCTTTGCAACCTCGGGCAGCCCAAATAAAGCGCAGGGCGAAACGCCGCCCAGCAGCTGTTCTACCGTTTTTTGTACGCCGGGCAAACGGTACGCGGCGCCGGTTAAAAAGTGCATAGTTCCCCCTTAAGCAAAGCCAAAAAATTAAGCCGGAGTAAACCCCCTTAATTTTTGCCGTGCTTTGTTAAAATAATTGTTGGTTAAAATTTAATATTTTTTATTGCGCGCACCGGCAATTTTTTGTTTTTAAAACTTTGCGGTTTATTCCGCAAGGCCGCAAAGGTAAAATGACCCGTAAGGCATTTGCCCGGCAAAAAAAGCGCGGCACTGCATAAATAAAGTTAAGCCAAACCGCGCGGCATTTTGCTGCCGGCCTAACCGTTGTAGCGGCCCATGGCCGATTCGACGCCCTTTTCTACCACGCAAGCAGCCGCCTCGGCCGCGCGCTGCAGCACCTGTTGAATTGTTTTTTCATCCTCCGGGGGGAATTTACCCAGCACCCAATCGGCCAAATTGTACGCGGGCGTTGGTTTTTGCCCGCAGCCAATTTTAATGCGCAAAAAGGCGTCGCTGCCCAACAGCTCAATAATGCTTTTAACCCCGTTGTGCCCGCCGGCCGAGCCTTTTTGGCGAATGCGCAGCCGCCCCACCGGCAGTGAAATATCGTCAAAAATAACCAGCAGCTGTTCGGGGCGCAGCTTGTAAAAGCGCATGGCCGCGGCAACCGACTCGCCCGAATTGTTCATGTAGGTTTGGGGCTTTAAAAAAAGGCAGCGCTTTGCGCCAAGGCTGCCGGCGGCAAAGCGGGCGTTAAATTTAACCTTGTTTAAGGCAATATCCTGCTGTTCGCATAAAACATCCATGCAGCGAAAGCCTAAGTTGTGGCGGGTTTTTTCGTACTCCAGCCCGGGGTTGCCCAGCCCTACTATTAAATAATCTACCGTGCTTTTTAAAAACGGATTTTTCATAAGCTTAAAGTTCCTTTGCGTGCAGCGGCCGCAAAGGGCGGCAAAAACGCCCCTTGCAGCCGGGCAAATGTAATATTAAGGTAATTTTATTCTAAATTATCGGTTAACAGCATTAAGCCAGTCACGGCAGCCAGTGGGGCGGTTTCGGCCCGCAAAATGCGCTTGCCTAAGGTTACGGTTTTAGCGCCGGCGGCCTGCAGCAGCTCGGCCTCGGCCGGGGTAAAGCCCCCCTCCGGCCCGGTAATAACGCAAACGGTTTTTAAAGGCTTTTCGCTGCGGCTGTGCTCCCACATCAGCTGCCCCAACGGCTCACCCCCCGCCTCGTAAAAAAACAGAGTTAGATCAAACCGCTCTTGCAGCTGCTTGACAAGCTGCGTAAGCGGCACCGCCGGGTACACCTGCGGCAAAATGCCCCGCCCGCTTTGCCCTGCGGCCTCGACGGCCAGCTTGTTCCACCGCGCCAGCTTACCGGCTAAGGCTTTTTCGTTAGGCTTAGAAACGCAGTTGGCCGAATAAAGCGGCAAAAACGCCGTTACACCAAGCTCAACCCCGTGGCGAATTACCGTTTCCAGCTTATCCCCTTTCATAAGGCAGGGGCAAAGGGTAACGGCAATATCCGGCTCGCTTACGGTTGGCGTCTTTTGCAAAATGTTTAGCTCCACTCGCTGCGGCGTTACAGCTGCAACGGCGCAGTGGTAATCAAGCCCTTTTGTGTTGCAAACAATTAGCTTTTCCCCCACGCGCACCCGCAAAGACTTTGCAGCATGGGCGGCGTCGGGCCCGGTCAAGGCCGGGTCTTGTTCAATATTGGTTTTAAAAAAACGCGGCATAATACTCCTCCGTGTGGCGTTTAAGGGTGCGCCTCCGTGTTGCATTTAAGGGTGCGGCCGGGCAGCCCGCAATTCGACAGCCCGGCCGTTTCAATGCTTAACAGTTTTGGTTGTTTGGCCTGCCATTTTAATTGCCGTTGCCGCTCGGGTCACCGTTGGTGTCCGGCTCTTTATTGGCACTTGGGTCACTGTTACCATTTAAAGCACCGTTAGTACCCGGGGCAGCCCCACCGCTTTGCGGCTCGCTGTTTTTCTGTTCCTGCTGCGTTACTACAAAAAAGCCCTGTTCAAAATCCGGGGTGTAGTAGCTGTCATGTGCAAGGTCCTGCGCGGCCTTGGCCAAAAGGTCGGTGGTGGGTTCCGGCTCCTCGGGCGGTTGCTGCAGCTTTTCGGCTACGGCGTCTGCTTTCCACTCCTGCAGCAGCTTTTCGCCCTCGGGATACTCCGGCACGGCCAACTTACCGCGATGCCGCAGCAGCAGGCAAACTAAGCAATATCCTGCAAAAAATAGCAGGGCAGCCCCGGTTATTTTAACGCCTAAGGCAAGGTACGGCGTTTGGTATTTAAATTCAATGGTATTTTCCCCTGCGTGGCAAAGCACGGCCATAAATCCAACATTCACCTTTTCTACCTCAACGGGCGCGCCGTTGACCGTAGCGCTCCAGCCCTCCTCGTACGGTACCGAAAAGAATACTAAATTATCTTTTTCCAGCGTAATGGAAGCGGAAAAACCGTTTTTCTCCCTGGTAAAGGTTGAAACCGCATTGGCCCGGCGAGCGGCGGCGTCCTCGGCTATTTCGTCGTCGGTAAGAGCAAAATTAAAGGTAGAGGTGCCAAAGCTTTCGGCGTCTACGGCGTTGTCTACCGCCAAATTTTTAAGGCAGTAGCTGTATTTTGCAATTTGATCGTTGCTTAAAAGCATTGCTTTTAACATCATATTGCTGCGCTGCGCCTCGGTAAAGGCCGATTTACACTGTTCGTCGGTCATATAATAATCGTAAGTAAAGCCGTAGGGAATATAATTCTCGTTTTGGTAAACCTTGTACCCGCTTTGCGAGGTAACATAGGTAAAACCGGCCATTTTCGGCTCTCCGGAATCCTCTACAAAGGAATCGCCGCCCTCCCGGGCAAGCAAATATTTAACGCCAAGCAGCGCCCGGGCAGCAACCGTATCGGTTTTCGGGCGGCTGCCAACGCCGCGCTCCTCCCCAACATATTCCCAAAAATTGGTAATGCTTTTTGGCACAATAGAGTGAAAAGCGTTAATGCCGCTGTAATTTAAATACATGGCGGTGTTATCTACCCCGTCGTAAACATCAATACGGTAGGTGGTGCGGTCGCCCGGCAGGTCTACGGTGTTTTCCAGCAGCGAATCTATCATAACGGTTTTAGTGTCGTAAGAATGGGCCTTGCCGGTGCCAATAAAGTACACCGTGTACAAAACGCTGAACAGGCAAACCGCCGCCGTGGCCCCGGCCATAAACTGTTTACGGTTGGTTTTTATTTTTTTCAGCAGCAGCCAAAGCACCACCAAGGCCAACAGCGCAATAGAGGATGTTACAAGAAAACGGAATAGGTAGGTATTATCCTCCGATTCGGTGTACAGCCCAAATTTGGTAATCACGCCGTTTTCCATCTCCCGCGGGAAAAAACCAATAACTGCCACCGTTGCAACGGTAATACCGGCCACCCAGCGAAACGGGGTGGACCAATCCAGCTCGGTATCCTCCAAGCAGCGGGCGGTTGCTAGGCACATTAGCAAAATTGGCATGTAGAACCAGCGGGCGTAGTAGGCGGTGTTAAACAGGTAAAATGCGCTGTTCAGCACCGGCACCAGGGCCATGAAAATGCAAATTCCAATCATTCGGCGCAGCCAGGTGCGCTTTTTGTTTTGCAGGTAGGCAAACACCCCTACCATTGAAAACAGCGGCAGCCACCCCCCAAGGGAGGACCATTTTACATCGGCCCCCGGGAAAAACACCGGCCGGGCCGGCAGATCGGGCGGAAAGAAAAAGCATTGCAGCACATTTAGATAAATTTGCTCCTTGCCGTAGGTAATGGCGTTCCACCCCACTAAAAAAGAGCTGACCCGGCTGTTCTGCGCAATAATGTAAATAGAGGGCACCAGCAGCACCGCCGCCAGGCAAAGGCCCAAAACCGCCTCGAAAAGCATACAGAAAAAGGAGGAAAGCTTTTGCTTGTAGCAGCCCGAGCAAACCCGCACTACCCAATAAATTACACAAAAAACAACCATTCCAAAAAAGAAAAAGTAATTGATCAGCGCGCTGGCGGCCACCGCGGCGGCAAACACCCCGCGGCGGTTCTCGGTAATCAGCAGCTCTAACCCCAACAGCAGCAGCGGAAAAATAATAATAGCCTCGTGAAAATGGTTAAAAAAGATGTTGTAAACCGAAAAGCCGGAAAAAGCGTACAAAAGCGCGCAAAGCCGCGCCGCCTCGGGCGTGCGGGTAAAACGGCGAATGTAGCAATAGGCCGTAAGCGCCGCACAGGCAAATTTTAAAATTAGCAGCGGGCCCATAAGGTATGGCACAAAATTTGTTGGAAAAGGCAGCGTTAGCCAAAAAAACGGGCTGCCCAACAAATAAAAGCTGTAGGAGGCAATAAAATTCGCGCCAAGGTCGGTCGTCCAACTCCAGCCCCACTGCCCGGTGCGAATAGCCTCGTGCGCCAGCTTGTAAAACGGAATTTGCTGAACGTTAAAATCGCCGAAAAACAAAAAATAGCCCCGATCAAAAATCATAAAGGGCACAAAGCAAATAGCCGCCATGCAAAGCGCCAGCAAAAAGGTAGAAAGCCGCAGTTCCTTACGGGTGCCCGGTAATTGCAGTTTTTTAGCCCCAAAGTTCATCTCAGCTGATCCTCCTTACAAATTGGGTTATTTTTAGGGTCTGGTGCCGCCTTTGGGGGCTGCCCCAGCAAAAAGGCTACACACACCCCGGTAGTTACCAGATAGGTTAAAAAATTTAAAAGTGAAAAAATGGCCAACAGCAGGCTGTAACTGTAATAATTAAAATCGGCCGCGCCGTTCCAGCTTAGCATTGGCAGCAGGTGGTTTGCCAGCACTAAGGCCGTTGTGGCGGCGTAACAGCAAAGCAGGCTGCGGTTTTTGTGCAAAACAGCGGCAATTAAAATAAACATAACCGAAACAAACTGGTAGCGCTCGTGCATGCGGGTGGTAAACAAAAACAGGCTGTTCATCCACAAAAATGAAGTGACAAAAACGCACGGCCGGCGTGCCCGCCAAGGTAAACCTGAAGCAACAGCAGCGGATTTTTGGCGCCTACACTAAAAGGCAAAAACACCGCCAAAACGGTTGCAGCCGCAGCGGCCACACTGCCAAAAAACTTTGCCGGGCGGCTTTTTTGCCACAAAAACCACAAAAACACCGGCAAAAAGAACAAGGCCTGAAACTTCGTTAGCCCGGCAACGGCAAACAACACGCCGGCCCAAACCGGCCGGTTTTGCAGCAGCTGCCAGTAGCTTAAAAACAAAAGCATGCACAGCAAGCCGTCGGTTTGCCCCCAAAAGGCCGAGTTAAAAATAACCGCCGGGTCAAACAGCCAAAGCAGCGCGGCGCAAAGCCCGGTTGCCCGGCCAAATTTACGCCCCAACAGCCGGTACAGCAGCAGGCCAAAAATAAAATCTGCCAAAATGGGCCAAAACTTTAAAAGCAGCATTTGCAGGTAAGCGCTGCAATCCCGCCCAAAAATTTTGTAAAAAAAGTTTGTAATCGCAAGCAAAAAAAGGTATAATGGAGGGTAATCCAACGAGATCTGCTCGGCCCGCGCGTAAACGCTGAAAAAGCCGTTTGAAAGGTTAAACGCCCAGTCGCGGTACCAAAAAGTATCCTGCTCGTTGTAATAGGCAACGCCGGCAACCAGGCGCAGCGCCAGGGCAAAGCCCATTAAAATAAACCCGGCCGGCAGCACAAACTGCCAAACCCTTTGCCGGTAGTTTATTTTTTCTAAATTTGTTTGCGGCAACCGGCACCCCCCCAGTTTTAAAAAAGCTATTGCTATTATAGCATTTTTTGTTATAATATTCAATGTAAGAGTACTAAAATTTACAATATTTTTTAAGGAGAACCCGCTATGAGCAGCTATTACGCCATGCTTTTTCGCATGAAGCATATTCGCCGCTGGGCCTTAATGCGTAATTTGCACCCCGAAACGCTAAGTGAGCATTCGCTGGAGACCGCCTTTATTGCCCACAGCTTAGCCGTTATTCGCAACCGGCGTTTTGGCGGCAGCGTTGACCCGTACGCCTGTGCCGCGGCCGCTTTATTTCACGACACTACCGAGGTGCTGACCGGCGACCTACCTACCCCGGTTAAGTACTACAACAGCAGCATTAAAGGGGCCTACAAGGCCATTGAGCAAACCGCCGAAAAGCAGCTTTTAGACCTGCTCCCGCCCGACTTTAGACCCGATTACGAGCCGCTTTACAGCCCCCCGCCCGAGGTGCAGCAGCTGGTAAAAGCGGCCGACAAGCTTTCGGCCCTTATTAAATGCCGCGAGGAGCTGACCCTTGGCAACCGCGAGTTTGAGAAGGCCGAGCAAAGCACCCTGCAGGCCATTGAGCAGCTGAATTTGCCCGAATGCACCGTTTTTTTAAAGGAATTTTTACCGGCATTTTCAAAACCGTTGGACGATACGATTTAATTTTTAATTTAAGCTATTTTGTCTATTTGAACCCTTTGTTTTAGCGGCGGCCGTAAGGCCGGCCTTTTAAAATGCGCCGCCCAAACGGCGTTTTGCAGGCAACTGCAACCGCGGCCCCGGCATTTGGGGCGCGGGCAATTTATTTTTTAAAGGAGCGATTTTAAATGAAAGATACCACCGCATTAGCCTATGTAAACATGTACGGCATTTTAGGCGCGCTGGAAAACCTTTGCGAGCTGGATACAAAAGCCAAAAGCATTTTGGCCGAGTTAAAAAAGCCGGTTGCCCTTTGTTTTAGCGTAAAAGGCGGCCCGTGCTGCACCTTTACCTTTGGTAAAAACGGCTGCAAAATGCAGGAAGGGGAAAAGCATTGCACCTGCAAAATGAGCTTTTCCTCCCCCGAAAAATTTAACGCCTTAATTGCCGAATCCAAGCCCGGGCTGCCCACCAAAAATCCCCTTGCCGTTTTGCAGTTTTTAACCGGACCGTTTACCAAGCTGACCAACCGTTTAAGCGAAGTGCTGCAGCCAAAACCGGAGCAGCTAAAGGACCCCGACTTTTTTAAGCTGAACACTTTAATAACCCTTTACACCGTAGCCGGCGCGGTTTCGGCGTTAGCTAATAACGACCCCATTTCCAAAGAATCGGCCCGCTACACGGTAGATGGCGAGGTTTCGCTGGGCATTAAGGGCGGCGCCTCGATTACCATTTTGGTAAAAGACCACCGGTTTACCACCCTAAAACAGCCGGCCGAAAACCCGCGCGCCGTTATGGAGTTTGCCAGCTTAGAGCTGGCGCACGGCCTGTTTGCCGGCGAGGTTTCAACCGTAAACGAAATGTGCAAGGGCACCATTCGGCTGAGCGGCATGATTTCAATGTTAGATAATATTAACCGTATTTTAGACCGGGTTTCGGTTTACTTAGCCTAAGTAGGAGGAGTTTAAAATGGCAGAATTTAAAGAATATTCGCACGAAAAAAGCCGTGCCTGGTTCGACCGGGCTTTAAAGGTTATTCCCTCCGGCGTGTACGGCCACCAAGGCCCTTCCGAGGGGCTGTTTTTGCCTATGGAAAAATGGCCGCTGATTAGCTCCCGCGCAAAGGGCGCCTATTTTTGGGATATGGACGATAACCGTTATTTAGACCTTATGTGCGCCTACGGGCCGAATGTTTTGGGGTACAACGACCCGGATATTGATGCCGCCGCCATTGCCCAGCTTAAGGTTGAAAACTGCGTAACCGCCCCCTCTTACAAAATGGTTGAATGTGCCGAGCTGTTGGTAGATACCGTTGCCTGCGCCGATTGGGCGTATTTTATGAAAAACGGTACCGACGCCACCACCTTTTCGGTTTTGTGCGCCCGCGCCCACACCGGCAAAAAAAAGATCTTTTTTTTAGAGGGCTATTACCATGGCAACGACCAGTGGGCCATGAAGGTAGATTACCCCGGTATTTTGCCCGAGGATGTTGCCAACAACCGGGTTATTCCGTGGTTTGATTTAAACGCTTTACAGCAGGCTTACGACGCCTGCAACGGCGATGTTGCCGCCTTAATTGCCCAGCCGTACGACCACGGCAATTTTGCCGATAACCGGGTAGCCAACCGGGAATATTGGCGCCAGGTGCGTGAATTTTGCGACAAGCACGGCATGCTGCTGATTATTGACGATGTTCGGGCGGGCTTTCGGTTAGATTTAGCCGGCTCCGACCACTACTACGGCTTTAAGGCTGATATTATTTGCTTTTGCAAAGCGCTGGCCAACGGGTACAATATGTCGGCTGCCTGCGGCGGAGAGCATTTAAAAGCCACCGCCTCCTCCCTTTCCTTTACCGGCTCCTACTGGATGAGCGCCGTGCCCTTTGCCGCCTGCATTGCAACCCTAAACAAAATGAAAGCGTTAGACACCCCGCGCCTGTTTCGCGAAAACGGCACCAAGCTGACCGAGGGCTTTAAAGCCGCCGCGGCCGAGCACGGGTTTGAGCTGGTTGTTTCGGGCGAGCCGGCACTGTTTTATTTGCGCATTGCGAATGATAACAGCCTTATGCTGCATCAGGAGTGGGTGGCCGAATGTGTTTCCAGAGGGCTGTTTATTGCCTCGCACCACAACCACTTTTTAAACGCCGCCATTGGGCCTGGGGAAATTGAGCTGGCAACCCAAATTGCCGAAGATGCCTTTGCGGCTGTTGCCAAAAAGCACCCCGAAATACAAAAAGGTTAAGTCTGCAAAAGCCGTAAAATAAAGGGAACACAGCACGGTACGGCGTTTGGCTTTTTCCCGGTTCACCATGGCGCGCGGTCGAACCCGCCTAAAAGGGCAAAATATTTTTTGCCTGCCCAAATAAACCGGGCATACTACAAAAAACGGGCTGCAAAGCGCCCACTGGGCGCTTTATTGGCTCACACAACGCTAAAGCTGCCCAACCGGGTACCGGCAGTCCAAAAACCAAACCCGCCAAAGCGGGCGCCCAAAAGGGCTAATTGGCAGTTCAACGCCGCCAAAGCCTTGCGCAGCCAACAGCAAAAAGCCACACCGTGGCACGGGCGGTAATACAAGGCTACACTTGGCGTTTGTTGACCGGTTGTGCCCTTTACCAACTACTTTTTGGGGGATTAAAAATGGAGTTTACAATGCTGCCAATGCAGGTGCCCTCTACCAACGGTACCCACACCCTACAGGGTCGGGTCTACCTGCCAAACGGCCAGCCGCGCGGATATTTTCAAGTCGTGCACGGAATGACCGAACACATTGCCCGCTACCACCGCTTTATGCAGCAAATGGCGCAGGAGGGCTTTATTTGCTTTGGCTACGACCATTTAGGCCACGGCCACACGGTGCAAAACAGCAACGAGCTGGGGTACATTGCAAAGGCCAACGGCTGGAGGTACCTGGTGCAGGATGTTTCGGCCTTTTACCGCGCCGTGCAGGCGCAATACGGCAAACTGCCCTACATTTTAATGGGGCACAGCATGGGTTCTTTTATTGTGCGAAACGCCGTGTATTTTGGCCTAAAGCCAACCCGCCTTATTATTATGGGCACCGGCGGCCCGCAGCCCCTTGCCGGCGCCGGGCTGACCCTTATTCGGGTTAAAAAAAGGCTGCAGGGCGAACGCCATGTTTCAAAAACCATTGATAAAATGGCCTTTGGCGCATATAATCACCGCTTTAACAAGGGCGACCCTTACAGTTGGCTTACCAAGGATGAATTGGTGCGAAAGCAGTACGCCGCCGACCCGCTTTGCACCTTTAAATTCAGCCTAAGCGCCATGCAGGACCTTATTACCCTAAGCACCCTTGCCAATAAAAATAAGTGGTTTAAAAAGGTTGCGCCCGTTTGCCCTATTTTGCTGGTTTCTGGGCAAAATGACCCGGTAGGCAGCTACGGCCGCGGGGTGCAAACTGTTTTTAACAATCTAAAAGCAAATGGCGCTAACGCCACTTTGCACCTGTACCCAACCGGGCGACACGAAATTTTAAATGACGATTGCTACAACCAGGTTGTGGAAGATATTACCGCCTTTGTTGCCCCCGTTTAAAAAACAGCAAAACAAAATAGCCGCCCCGCCAAAAACACCCGTGTGTTTTTGGCGGGGCAGCCGCTTTATGAGCTTTGTAAACATTTTTAGGCACCGCTGCCCTTGTACTTTCGCCGGGTAGCCATGCCGCCGCGAATGTGTCGCTCTTTTTTGTTGGTTTCTAATACTTTTTTTACATCGGCGTACAGCACCGGGTCGCGTTTTATCAGCCGCTCTGTAACATCTTTATGTACGGCTGTTACAAATACGAACGGTTTCGTCAAGGCCCAACTCTCTAAAGAGCTTGAGAAAGACCTCAACATTTCCGTTTCGGTCAACCTCTATTCTGTCTATCACCCGTCTTAGCTGTGCGTTGGTAATCGCCCTTAAATTGCTGATGTCCTTAATTTCCTTAAAGGTGTCGGCGAGTATCATTTGCAGTCGGTCGCCTTTGGTAAGGTGCTGTTCCACCATTTTAAGCTCCTCCTGCAGCCTGTTCATCTCTCGCTTATCCCCGCCGATTTTCAAGTTCAATTCCTCACGGGTAATAAGATCGTCGGTATACATATCCATATACTTTTGGCGGTTGCGTTTCAGTTTTTCAATTGCTGTGCGCAGTTCCTTTTCGTACACAACATTTTCGTCCTTAGCACGGTACACCTTTTGGAATTCGTTTACCACATATTCGGTAACATTTTTCTTGGATTTCAGTATGTTCGCAAAGTACCGCTCAATAACCTCTATCAGTTCGTTTTCGTCAACCGATACGGCATTGGGGCAACTGTCCGCACCCCTGTTATGCCCCGAGCAGACCCACCTGACATAGGTGTTTTTGTAGGTGCGCACATTTCTTCTGAACGACCAACCGCAATCCTTACATTTTATCAGCGTGGAGAAAAGATGTTGATTGCTGTGCCGCTCTTTATCCACCCGAAATTTTTTGCCCCGATCCGCTTTGAGCCTTCCTGCCTCGGCAAAGTCCTCATCGCTGATAATGCGAAGATCGGGGCGGTCTGCCACATACCACTCATCCTCATTTTTCAAGGTGCGTTTGCCGGTGAGAAAATCGGAAACCTCTTCTTTTCCGTTTACGATTTTTCCGGTGTACAGTTCGTTTTCAAGAATTCGGCAAACCGCATTTTGCGACCACTCGCAGCCCCGTTTGGTTTTGATTCCACGGGCGTTGAGCATAGCGGCTATTTTAGCCGCACCGTAGCCCTCGTTTAAATACCACCGGTAAATTCGACGAACCACATTTGCCTCCGCTTTGTTGATCGCCAGATTAAAATAATCGCCGATCGTTTTATCGTACCCGAACACAATGTTCGGCACTCTGCCTTTTTCAGCGTTTATCTTTTTGCCGAACTTTACACGCTTGGAGGTGTTTGCGCTTTCCTCCTGCGCTAACGCACCGAACACGGTAAGTACAAATTCGCTGTTGCCCATACTTGTCATATTCGCCGTTAAAAACTGCGTTTCTATGCCGAGCGATTTTAATTTTCTTATGTTCTGGAGCAGGTCAACGGTATTTCTTGCAAAGCGCGAGATGTCTTTTACAACCACCATATCAAACAGTCCGCTCTCGGCGTCCGTCATCATTTTTAAAAATTGCTTACGGTTTTTAATTTTTGTTCCCGATAATCCTTCGTCGGCATACAGTTTTACAAGCCTGTCCCCCGAACGGTCGGTGTATTCCTTAAAAAAGTTTTTCTGCGCTTCCAGCGAATTTAACTGGTCTTCCTTTTCGGTTGATACACGGCAGTAAGCCGCTATATTCATAAAAATTTCTCCTTTCCTGCAATTTTGTGACAACACAATACCACAATCGTTTTCACAAGTCCAGCGAATAATCGCTATTCTTTTTTATAAAAGCCACCCTGCTTTACGCAGAATGGCTCATTGCTTTTTCGCTGTTCTGAACAGCGGTTTTTATCGCTTTTTCAACCGTTGGCTTGTTTGCCTCTATGAAAAGTTTTAAAAGCATTTCGGCGGTGTCCTCCACCGAGTTTGGATTGTTGAACGAATAGTTCAGCCTAATCTTTCCCACGGTGCGGTCGCCTGCCTTTCGGTTTTTTCTTTGATAATACATACTATGCTCACGCCGTTTCGCTTAGCACAGTAAATTTTCATTCACCACTCCCTTTTATAAAATCAAAGACACCCCTTGCTCGTATTCCTCCTGCGTTGAATAGCACCGGGATATAATTTTAATGTAAAAAAACACCTTCGGGGTGAGAAGGTGCTTTGAACGAAAATATATAAATATCCCTTTTACACAAAATGCGGTGAAGTTATGCAGTTGCAAAGTATGAAAATCTGACTGTATTTAACCTTGGAAAAGAACGGTATTATAAAAAGATATATCATAACAAAATCAAACGGGCAGAAGTTGCCTGCTGCGGCGATTATGGACGCATAAAATTCTCCGAATTTAATTGCAGAAAAGGAACTGAGAATTATTGAGGGTGAGAATTAGGTCTTGACGACGGCTTTAAACGGTATAGGTAAAAACGTTACGGTTGCGCTCCGCGACTTCTCCCTCGGTCTCGTTTTCGGTTCAAGGGCGAAGTCGACGCGCTAACTCGGGGCGCGTATCGTTTACCGAACCCGTCCGCCGGTGTTCAGAGTATATAAAAGACTCCCCGATCGTATTTGGATCTATTCGATACAATCGGGGAGTCTTTGCCTATAAAGGTAAAACTTATTTTGGGTGTTTAACCGTTATTTGAAATAGTCTACAGCCGAGCGGAACATTTTAATATCGTAATTACCCGGAACATTTTTGTAAAGGTCTGCGGCATACCTTTCGGAGTGACCCATTTTACCAAACACTCTGCCGTCGGGTGAGGTTATACCCTCAATTGCATAGTATGAACCGTTCGGGTTAAAGTGAATATCACTCGTGGCTTCTCCTTTTTCATCTACATACTGTGTAGCTATCTGCCCGTTTTCAGCAAGGCGGTGTATCAGCTCGTCGCTTGCAATAAATCTGCCCTCGCCGTGGGAGATAGGCACGCTGTATATATCGCCCACTTCAGTATCCGTAAGCCACGGGGATTTATTTGAGGCTATGCGCGTTCTTACTATTTTTGACTGGTGACGCGCTATTGTATTGTAGGTAAGGGTCGGGCAGTTTTTGTCGGTATCGATTATCCTGCCGTAAGGCACAAGCCCTAACTTTATAAGCGCCTGAAAACCGTTGCATATACCGCACATAAGCCCGTCTCTGTTGTCAAGCAGGTCGGTCACCTGCTCTTTGACCGCGGCGCTTCTAAAAAATGCGGTTATAAACTTGCCGCTGCCGTCGGGCTCGTCGCCGCCCGAAAAGCCGCCGGGAATAAACACCATTTGCGCGGTTTTAAGGCTGTTTGCAAATTCTTCAACGCTTTTTGCAACATTTTCGGCACTGCGGTTGTTTATAACGAATATTTCAGGCTCTGCGCCTGCATCCCTTATTGCCTTTGCACTGTCATACTCGCAGTTGGTGCCGGGGAATACCGGAATTAACACCTTGGGCTTTGCCGTTTTTACTGCGGAAGACATGCGGTTTTCGGTTTTATAAGAAAATGTCTGCATTTTAGTCTTCGGGTTTTCCTTATTGCAGCGGTAAACGCTTTCAAGCTTATTTTCGTAAATTCCGAGCAGCTTATCAAGCTTTATTTCTTCGCCGTTATAAGAAATTTTGCCGTCTGCCGTTATTTCGCCAATTTCTGCGGTATCTGCAATATCCTCTGCCACTTCAAGCAAAAATCCGCCGTAGCAATAGTCGAAAATTTCCTTAACGGTCAGATTATCGGCAAACTTAAAGCCTAATGAATTGCCGAAGCACATTTTCATAACCGCCTCGGCTATACCGCCGAGAGTGGGTGTGTAGCAGGCAACCGCCTTGCCCGAACGCAAAAGCGCGGTTACTCTTTTGAAAACATTTAAAAGCGAGGCAGTATTCGGCAGACCGTTTTTATCATAATCGGGCTTTATTAAAACAACCTTATTACCCGCTTTTTTAAACTCGTTTGATACTATATTTTCGGTTTTTTCGGTTGTAACTGCAAAGGAAACTAAGGTCGGCGGAACGTCCAAATTTTCAAAGCTTCCGCTCATTGAGTCTTTTCCGCCTATTGCCGCCGTTTTAAGCTCGGTTTGAGCCTTTAACGCGCCGAGCAGTGCTGCAAGCGGCTTGCCCCAACGTTTTTCGTCCTTATTAAGACGCTCAAAATATTCCTGGAAGGTAAGGTAGACATCTTTAAATTCAGCACCCGTTGCAACCAATTTTGAAACCGACTCTATAACCGCAAGGTAAGCGCCATGATATGGGCTTTTCTCGGTAATAAACGGGTTATAGCCCCATGCCATAAGCGAGCAATCGTTTGTGTGCTTTTTCTCAACCGAGATTTTCTGCACCATTGCCTGAATGGGGGTTAACTGGTTTTTGCCGCCGAACGGCATAAGCACCGTTCCCGCGCCTATTGTGGAGTCGAACCGCTCGGAAAGTCCACGCTTTGAGCAAATATTAAGGTCGTCTGCCAAGGCAAGATAATTTTCCGTAAAGGCGCCGTTTACCTTTTTCTCATAAGGCTCGGGTTTTGATACAACGGCGGTAATATGTTTTTCGGCACCGTTTGAGTTTAAAAATTCACGGCTAATGTCAACGATTGATTTGCCGTTCCAGTTCATTACCAGGCGGGGTTCTTCCGTAACAGTGGCTACGGGCACTGCCTGTAAATTCTCGCTGTCGGCAAGCTTTAAAAAGCTATCCACATCCGCAGGGGCAACCACAACCGCCATTCTTTCCTGTGATTCACTTATTGCAAGCTCTGTACCGTCAAGTCCCTCATACTTTTTCGGCACGGCGTTAAGGTTAATTTCAAGTCCGTCCGCCAATTCTCCTATTGCAACCGAAACGCCGCCTGCGCCGAAGTCGTTGCAGCGCTTTATCATACGGCAGGCGGTGGGGTTTCTGAAAAGCCTTTGCAGCTTTCTTTCTTCGGGCGCATTGCCCTTCTGCACCTCTGCACCGCAGCTTTCAAGCGATTTTAGGGTGTGCGATTTTGAAGAACCGGTAGCGCCGCCGCAGCCGTCACGCCCGGTCGAACCGCCGAGCAGTATTACGACATCGCCGGCAGCGGGAGTTTCACGCCTTACATTGCAGGCCGGTGCCGCCGCTATAACAGCGCCTATCTCCATACGCTTTGCTGCGTATCCATCGTGATAAATTTCATCCACAATTCCCGTAGCCAAGCCTATCTGGTTACCGTAAGAAGAATAACCGTCCGCCGCGGTGGTAACGATTTTTCTTTGCGGCAGCTTACCGGGCAGCGTTTCAGATACCTTTTTAAGCGGGTCGGCAGCACCCGTAACGCGCATAGCGCCGTAAACATAGGATCTGCCCGAAAGCGGGTCGCGTATTGCGCCGCCTATGCAGGTTGCCGCCCCACCGAACGGCTCTATTTCGGTAGGGTGGTTGTGGGTCTCGTTTTTAAAGAGCAGCAGCCAATCCTCGTCATTGCCGTCAACATTCACCTTAATTTTAACGGTGCAGGCGTTTATTTCTTCCGATTCGTCCAGCTTTTCAAGGCAGCCCTTGGCTTTTAAGTATTTAACCGCAACGGTTGCAATATCCATAAGGCAAACGGGCTTTGTTCTGCCAAGCTCTTTACGCATTTTAAGATAATCGTTATACGCGCTTTGCAGCAGCTCATCTTCAAAAACCGCGCCGTCTATATGTGTCAAAAACGTGGTGTGGCGGCAATGATCCGACCAATATGTATCAATCATTCTGATTTCGGTCATAGTGGGGTTGCGGTGTTCCGATTTAAAATAATCCTGACAGAACTTAATGTCGTCCGTATCCATCGCAAGACCGTATCTATTTACAAAATCTGCAAGCCCGTCTTTATCAAGCAAAGTAAACCCATCAAGAGTTGCTACCGACTCCGGTATATTGTATTTTAAAACCAGTGTTTGCGGATTTTCAAGCGCAGCCTCGCGCGCCTCTACGGGGTTTATAACATACTTTTTAATCGCTTTCAGCTCCTCTGCGGCAATATCGCCGTAAAGCATATAAACCTTAGCCGTGCGAATAAGCGGTCTGTCGCCCTTTGATATAAGCTGAATACACTGCGCGGCGGAATCTGCGCGCTGATCAAACTGACCCGGAAGATACTCCACCGCGAAAACCGATGCACCGTCATTTTCAAGTTCGGAATAGGTAATATCAAGCTGCGGCTCTGAAAAAACGGTTTTTACCGCATAATCAAAAAGCTCTTTTGTTATGTTTTCCGCGTCGTAGCGGTTAATTACACGAAGTGAAGTAACGCTGTTTATCTGCAAAAGCGTATTTATATCGTTAAGCAGCGCTTTAGCCTTTGCCGCAAGCTCCCTTTTCTTTTCTGTAAATACACGGTATACCATATCATTTTTCCTTTCCGGCATTGAGCGCCTTTGAGCCTATATCCTTGCGGTAAAATGCATTGTTGAATGAAACTTTTTCTGCCTTTTCATAAGCTGCGCAAATCGCCTCTTTAAGCGTGAGGGCGGTTGCGGTAACGCCTAACACCCTGCCGCCCGAGGTTACAAGCCTGCCATTCTTAATTTCCGCGCCCGCAACATAAACGCTGTCTTTTACGCTTTCATCCATTTTAATTTCAAAGCCCTTTCGGTAAGATACGGGGTACCCGCCCGAAGCTATAATAACGCAGGCGGCAGCGCAGTTTTTAAATCGCACCTCGGTATTTTTTAACGTGCCGTTTGTAACCGCGCGCATAACCGTGAAAAGGTCGCTTTCAAGCAGGGGCAGCACCACCTGTGTTTCAGGGTCACCGAAACGGCAGTTATATTCTATTACCTTAGGACCGTCTGCTGTCAGCATAAGCCCGAAATAAAGGCAGCCCTTAAAGGTGCGCCCTTCCGCATTCATAGCGTTTACAGTGGGTAAAAATATTTTTTCCATACACTGCTTTGCAATTTCGGGAGTATAATAAGGGTTCGGCGCAATTGTTCCCATACCGCCTGTGTTAAGCCCTTTATCCCCGTCAAGCGCGCGCTTGTGATCCATTGATGAAACCATGGGAACTACCGTCTCGCCGTCCGTAAACGAAAGCACGGATACCTCGGGGCCTGTTAAAAATTCCTCTATAACAATCTTTTCGCCACTTTTGCCGAAGACCCTATCTTCCATAATATCGCGCACGGCGCGTTTTGCCGCTTCCCGCGTTTCGGCAATAATTACGCCCTTACCAAGCGCTAAGCCGTCCGCCTTAATAACGGCGGGCAGCGGCGCTGTTTCAAGGTATGAAAGCGCGCTTTCGGGGTTATCAAAAATCTCGTAAGCAGCTGAGGGTATGCCGTATTTTTTCATAAGATTTTTTGAAAAAACCTTGCTGCCCTCAATAATCGCCGCTTTTTTATCGGGTCCGAAACAGGGTACGCCCGCCTTTGTAAGCTCGTCCACCGCGCCGAGGCACAGCGGGTCATCGGGCGCTACTACTGCGTAATCAATTTTATTTTCGGTTGCAAATTTCACCTGCGCCGCTATATCGGTTGCACTTATATTTACGCAGACCGCATCTTCTGCAATTCCGCCGTTACCCGGCAGCGCGTAAAGCTCGGTTATTTCTTTACTTTCTTTAAGCTTTTTAATAATGGCGTGTTCTCTTCCGCCGCCGCCTATTACCATTACTTTCATTAAAAAAACTCCTTATCAGTGGTGGAAAAGCCTCATGCCCGTAAACGCCATTGCAATGCCGTATTTATTGCAGCAATCAATCACAATATCGTCGCGAATAGAGCCGCCCGGCTCTGCAATATACGAAACGCCGCTTTTATGCGCGCGTTCTATATTATCGTCAAACGGGAAAAATGCGTCAGACCCTAAAGCTACGCCCGAAATGCCGGATAAGTAATTCTTTATTTCCTCATCACTCAGCGGTTCGGGGCGTGTTTTAAAGTATTTCTGCCATATGCCGTCGGCGCAAACATCTTCTTCGTTGCGGTTTATAAAGCCGTCTATAATATTATCGCGGTCGGGTCTTTTTATATCGTCCTTAAACGGCAGCTCAAGCACGCGGTCATACTGCCGCAAAAACCAAGTGTCCGCCTTAGAACCTGCAAGGCGGGTGCAATGCACACGCGACTGTTGCCCCGCGCCTACGCCTATTGCCTGTCCGTCAAACGCAAAGCAAACCGAATTTGACTGGGTGTATTTAAGGGTTATAAGCGAAATTATAAGGTCACGGCGGGCGCTTTCAGGTATATTTTTATTTTCCGTTACAATATTGTTAAGTAATGAATGTTCAATTTTAAAATTATTTCTGCCCTGTTCAAAGGTCACGCCGAAAACCTGCTTGCGCTCTTTCGGTTCGGGAATATATTCGGGGTCTATTTCAACTATATTGTAGCCGCCCTTGCGCTTTGATTTTAAAATTTCAAGCGCCTCAGGCTCATAACCGGGTGCTATAACGCCGTCGGACACCTCGCGCTTTATAAGCTCGGCTGTCTTTTTATCACATATATCCGAAAGCGCCACCCAATCGCCGAAAGAGCACATGCGGTCGGTTCCCCTTGCCCTTGCATACGCGCAGGCAAGCGGCGAATCATCAAGCCCCTCTATATCATCGACAAAGCAAGCCTTTTTAAGCTTATCGGACAGCGGAATACCCACCGCGGCGCTTGTGGGGCTTACATGCTTAAACGAGGTAACAGCGGGCAGACCCAAGGCCTCTTTAAGCTCCTTTACAAGCTGCCAGGAATTAAACGCGTCAAGAAAATTTATGTAGCCGGGCTTGCCGTTAAGAATTTTAATAGGCAGCTCTGCGCCGTTTTCCATAAATATTTTAGCGGGCTTTTGGTTCGGGTTGCAGCCGTATTTCAGTTCAAACTCTTTCATCTTTTATCTCCCGTTTTTGTTTATTATCTTATCGGTGTACTTGCCTGTTTCAATATCAGTATAACGCACGTAAAGCGAAATTTTATTTTCAACATTAAGGCTTTCCCAAATTTCATTTGCAAATTCCTCAATATCATCTTTAATATTGACCCTGTGCGGCTCGCCCGTAAATGTGGGCAGCGGGTCGCCGTTGCAGTTATAGGTGTGTATAAAGTGCCCAAGCCCCGCAACCGACGGATAAGAATAGGTGTAACGGCAGCATTCCGAGCCGTTTTCGTCTATGCTTTTTAATATATTCATTTCATAATTAAAGCCGTTTTCAAAATAAAGTATACCGCTTATTCTGGGGGTAAAATTCGGCGCGTCCGGCTCAAATTCACGGGTTTCAAGCGATTCTTTAAAGCTTTTGCCCTCGCTCATTAAATTATATACCGTGTCGGTTTGGTCGCCGTTTGTAACAATAAGGCTGTTTTTCGCTTTGCGGACGGCATTATATATTATAAGCGAAGGGTCGCTCACCTTTGAAACGTCAAAAGGCTCGGTTTTAAGTGTTTCGCCGGTCTTTACAAACACGCGGTTGCGGCTGTTTTCGCTCCTGCCCATAATAAAATACACGCACACCGCATTTTTCTTATCGGGCGAGGTTCCTATAACTATTCCGCGCCCCGCATACTCGTTGTCTTTTAAAATGGTAGATATGTCGTAAAGTTTATATATGTTCATTTTTTTGCTCCTTAATTTCTTTGCAAACCTTTTCGGCTGCCGCAGGAAGTATTATCCATTCGGCGTTTTCCATAACCCGCTTTTGCAGAGCTTCGGGCGTGTCGTTTACTTTAATTTCAACCGCCCTTTGCATTATAATCCTGCCGCCGTCGGGTATTTCGTTAACAAAATGCACCGTAGCGCCCGTCACCTTAACGCCGTAATCAAGCGCCGCTTTGTGAACCTTAAGCCCGTAAAACCCCTCGCCGCAAAAGGACGGTATAAGCGAAGGATGCACGTTTATTATCCTATCGGGGTAGCGCTTTACAAACTCCGCGCTTAAAATGCTCATAAAGCCCGCAAGCACAATAACCTCGATTTTTTCTTTTTCAAGCGCATTTAAAATACTTTCTTCAAATTCCTTTTGCGAAAAGCCCTTTCTTTCGCAAACAGCGGTTTTAATTCCCGCGTTTTCCGCCCTTTTAAGGGCGTAGGCGTTTTTATTGCTTGAAACCACAAGCTTTATTTCGCCGCTTGTTATAATTCCGCTTTTTTGGGCGTTTATCAGCGCCTGCAAATTTGTTCCGCCGCCCGATACCAGCACCGCAATATTTACTTTATTATTCAATTATAACACCCTCGCCGGATTTAATAACCGTGCCTATAATATAAGCGTCCTCGCCGTTCGCTTTAAGAATTTCTATTGCCTTTTCCTTGTCCTCGTCTGCTACGGTAACGCTCATACCCACGCCCATATTAAAGGTGTTGAACATATCTCGTTCGGGAATATTGCCCTTTTCTTCAATAAGGCGGAATATCGGCGGAATTTTAAGCAAAGATTTATCAACCTTGACAGAATAGCCATCCGGCAATGCGCGAGGTATATTTTCGTAAAAGCCGCCGCCCGTTATGTGCGATACCGCTTTTACATTCACCTTTTCAAAAAGTGCAAGCATTGATTTAACGTAGATTTTTGTAGGTTCTAAAAGTGTATCGCCGAGAGTTCTGCCGCCAAGCTCTTTAAGCGGAGAGGTAAGCTCGCAGTTTTCAATATTAAAAACCCGCCGCACAAGTGAAAAGCCGTTTGAATGTACTCCCGATGAAGCAAGCGCTATTACCGCGTCGCCCTCTTTAACCGTGTCTTTTTGCAGCATTTTCCTTTTATCTACTATTCCCGTGCAGTAGCCCGCAAGGTCGTAATCGTCTTCGGGCATAAGTCCCGGGTGTTCGGCGGTCTCGCCGCCTATAAGTGCGCAGCCTGCCCTCACGCAGCCCTCTGCCACGCCGCTTACTATTTCGGCTGTTTTTTCGGGGTGATTTTTTCCGCAGGCAATATAATCAAGAAAGAAAAGCGGCTTTGCCCCGCAGCAGATTATATCATTCACGCACATTGCAACGCAGTCTATACCTATGGTATTGTGGCGGTCAAGCAGCATTGCAAGCTTTATCTTTGTACCTACGCCATCGGTTCCCGAAACCAAAACAGGTTCTTCAATGCCATTAAGGTCAAGCCCGAAGCAGCCGCCGAAACCACCCACATCATCAAGGCAGCCCGCTGTTTTTGTTCTTGCAATGTGGCTTTTCATAAGCTCAACCGATTTATAGCCTGCGGTTATATCAACGCCGGCGGCGGCGTATGACTTTGATTGTGAATTATTCATTGCCGTTCTCCTTATTTTCGGAAATTTTACTTTCAAATCTGTTTTTCATGGGCGCCGACGGTATTTCGGTAGGGTATTTTCCGTCAAAGCAGGCGGTGCAGTATCCCGTGCCGTGAACGCCCTTTGCAATCTGCTTTACGCTTTCAACGCTTAAATACCCGAGTGAATCAACACCTATAAGCTTTGCTATTTCATCAACCGAGTGCTTGCAGGCTATCAGATTTTCTCTGGAGTCAATATCCGTTCCGTAATAGCAGGGGTTCATAAACGGCGGTGCGGACACGCGCATATGTATTTCTTTAGCGCCAGCCTCGCGCAAAAGCTTTACTATTCTGGCGCTTGTGGTGCCTCGCACAATTGAATCGTCTATCATAATAATTCGCTTGCCGCGCGCCACCTCGGCTATGGGGTTCAGCTTTATTTTAACCTTATCCTCGCGGCTTTTCTGCCCCGGTGCTATAAAGGTTCTGCCTATGTATTTATTTTTTATAAAGCCTATTTCATAGGGTATGCCCGATTGCTTTGAGTAACCGAGAGCCGCGTCCAGCCCCGAATCGGGCACGCCTATTACCACATCTGCCTGCACGGGGTGCTCAAGCGCCAAAAACGCGCCCGCCCTTTGCCTTGCAGTATGCACCGAGCAGCCGTCTATTACCGAATCGGGGCGCGCAAAATAAATGTACTCAAAAACGCAAAGCGAACAGGGCGCTTTTTGGCAATGGTCTTCAATGGTTCTTACCCCGTTTTTATCGAACACCACTATTTCGCCCGGCTTTATATCGCGTATAAATTCCGCTCCCACCGCGTCAAGCGCACAGCTTTCGGAGGCCACAATGTATCTTCCGTCCTCTGTTTTGCCGTAGCACAGCGGGCGAAAGCCGTTTTCATCACGCACGGCAATAAGCTTTGAAGGCGACATTATAACCAGCGAATAGGCGCCCTTAATGCGGTTCATTGCGGCGTTTACCGCCTGCTCTATTGAGGGGGCGGTAAGGCGCTCCTTTGTTATAATGTAGGATATTACCTCGGTATCGCTTGTGGTGTGGAAAATTGAGCCTTCAAGCTCCAACTGCCGCCTTAGCTCCCCCGAATTTACAAGGTTGCCGTTGTGCGCAAGCGCCATTTTGCCCTTTATGTGATTTACCACAATGGGCTGCGCATTGCTGCGGTCATTTGAGCCGGTAGTGCCGTAGCGCGCATGACCTACCGCGATATTGCCCTCGCCTAAGCGCTCTATTATTTCGGGCGTGAAAACGTCGTTTACAAGCCCCGTGTCTTTATAATCCTTAAAAACGCCGTCGTCGTTTACCACAATCCCGCAGGATTCCTGCCCGCGGTGCTGGAGTGCGAACAAGCCGTAATACGCAGTGCTTGCAACGTCGCTTGTTTCCCCCGAGTATACTCCGAATACTCCGCATTCTTCTCTTAAACTGCTCATTTATGCCTCCAAGTATCAGTTGCCGAAAACTCTTTTCATCATTTCATTGTATGCGTCTTCAACTCCGCCCATATCGCGGCGGAAACGGTCTTTATCAAGTTTTTCGTTTGTGTCGGCGTCCCAAAAACGGCAGGTATCGGGCGATATTTCATCTGCTAAAACAATCGTGCCGTCTTTCAGTCTGCCGAATTCAAGTTTAAAGTCTACCAATTTAACATTGAGAGAAAGAAAATATTCTTTAAGAATATCGTTAACCTTAAACGCCATAGCCTTAATTTCTTCAATTTCCTTTTTGGTTGCAAGCCCTAAAGCCAAAGCGTGGTAAGAATTTATAAGCGGGTCGTGCAGATCGTCATTTTTATAAGAAAACTCAATGGTAGGCTCTGAAAACACAATGCCCTCCTTAACGCCGTAGCGCTTTGCAAACGAGCCTGCCGAAATATTGCGCATTATAACCTCAAGTGGTACTATAGATACTTTTTTAACCACAGTTTCGCGGTCGTTAAGCTCCTCAACGAAGTGGGTGGGAACGCCGTGCTTTTCAAGCAGGCGGCAAAGATAGTTTGACATTCTGTTGTTTATAACGCCCTTGCCCGATATTGTGCCTTTTTTAAGCCCGTCAAGCGCGGTTGCGTCGTCCTTATACGATACTATCACCAAATCGGGATCGTTTGTTGCAAAAACCTTTTTTGCCTTGCCCTCGTACAGCTGTGTTGTTTTCTCCATTTTAAATTCCTCCGTTAATTAAACTCTTTTTCTATTGCTTTATTTTTTTCAAGTACCTTTTCGGCGTCGGCTTTGCGCTTTGTCTCTAACTTTTCGGCAAGAGCGCCGTCGCTTACGCTTAAAATTTCTATGCACAGCAAAGCGGCATTAACCGCACCGTCAATCGCAACCGTGGCAACGGGAATACCCGATGGCATTTGTACGGTTGAAAGCAGTGCGTCGATACCGCCTAAATTGCCGGATTTTATCGGTATACCGATAACCGGCAGGGTTGTGTTTGCGGCAACAGCGCCAGCTAAGTGCGCCGCCATTCCGGCAGCCGCTATCACGGCGCCAAAGCCATTCTCACGCGCCGATTTACTGAAACGCGCTGCCTCTCCGGGCGTGCGGTGCGCAGAAAAAACGTGTATTTCAAACGGCACCCCAAATGAGGAAAGTGTATCCGCCGCTTTTTTTACAACCGGCAAATCGCTGTCGCTTCCCATAATTATTGCTATTTTTTTCATTTTATCCCCTCCGGAATTAAAAAGGGCATACTTATCCCTTAAAAAAAGATAAGTATGCCCAGACGGTCGGCGTTTAAACTTTTCGGTCCATGTGGTGCTCCACTTATCCGTCAGTCCCAAAAAGCCTTTTCGTATATTGAAATTATATCATATCAGCTGCGATTATGTCAAGCAATTTAAATGATTTGCAGAATAACGGTCTGTAAGTTTGTCGATGATGTGTTACAAAAATCAGCACGGCGTGAAACCGTGCTGAAAGCGTTTATTGATGCGGTTTTGCGGCGGTTATGCTACCAACCATACAAACCGTTCCCGATTGTTACTGCCGTATGTACCGTAGATTTGCTAATTTTAAAAACCTTTGCTGCCGCCCGAACCGTTGCGCCGGTTTTTAAAATGTATTCCCCCAGTTCCACTGCGCGGTCCAGCACCGTTTCTTTCATATCATCAACTCCTAAAAGGACTGTTTAATGATATGAAAAATTCGTGCAAAATATGCAGACAACCGGTTTGCAACCGCCATTTCCCCGGGACAATTTTAAATTTGTAAAATGCAGCGCTTTTTTAGAATAAAGTTTTGGCAATTCATAAGTCAAATATTGTTCCGGCAAGACCAAGAGAATTTAAATAATATTAAGGAGGGAAAAGCTTAAATGATTTTTATTGCAGCGCAACCGTTTTTCGGCAAACGGCCGCTACACACCGTATTTAAGCAGCCCTTTTCTACCGGGTTGTATTATATTACAAGAATAAACCTAAATTTCAACCCAAAACCGGTACAAATTCAGCCCACTGGGCCCGACTAATTCCGTATAAAACAGAGCGCTCGCCCTCGTCATCGGTAAATTCTTTTAACAGCGTCATTTGGTTTGCGCGGGCCGTTGCAGCAGAAGGCACATTATCCTTTTTCATGTAGGAATACACTTCGCCGAACGGCGTGTGCAAAAAGGCCCAATTGCGAACGGACTGTACCGCCTCCTTGGCGTAACCGCGGCGCTGGTGCCGCCGTGCAATGTGGCAACCAATCTCCGGCAAAATGGTTCCATTTACAGTTTGCAGGGTTAATCCGCAATTGCCAATCATCTCCCGTAGATTTTAAACAAACGGCCCACAAGCCAAAACCAAACACCCGGTAACGCTCTATATTTATATTAATCCAATTTTGCACCCGTGTTTTGTTAAAAGTGTAAGGGTAATGCCGCATAATATTGGAATCGGCAAGCACGGCATACAGCGCGTTGAAATCCCCCGCCGTTAGTTCCCGCAAAAAAAGGCGCGGTGTTTCAAGTTTCATACAGTGTTTTCCTTTCCCGGCGTTTTACCGTTTTAAATTTTTAAGCTTTATTGTCTTAAATTTTATTGCCCGCTTTATTTTGCCCGCCGCCCCAGATAGCGCCGCACCTGCTTTTTATATTGCTCATACGGCGCCCCGAACACGCCGGTTAAATACCGCTCCTCCTGCAAAATTTGCAAATGCAGCATAACTGCCGCAAAAACCGAAAACAGTACCGTTAAAGGGTTAAAGTACAGCAGCAACACGCCCGTGTATTGCAAATCGAACCCCAAAAAGGCCGGGTTACGGCTAAATTTGTAAATGCCGGAAGTAACCAGCTTGGTTTGGCTTTTTTTAGGAATACCTGCCCGCCAGCTGTCGCGCATGCGAAGTACCGAGACAAGAAAAATTAAATCCCCCAGCAGGCCAAGGCAAAAGCCGGTAAAGCGCGCGCCGGCGGGCATAAGGCTCCAGCCCAAAGCAACCGAGAGCAATTGCGCCGCAGGCACTCCGGCTGTAGCAACGCCCATAAGCACCTCTACCCGGTGCAAAGATTTTTCTTTTCGTTGCCCTATTTGGTTGGTTTGAATACCCTGCCGCTTTTGCGCCAACATTTTCGCAAAGTAAATTCCGTAAAACAGCGCCAGCACCAAAAGCGTTAGCCCAGCGTAAGGCAAGTGCTTTTCTAATTGAAATTTCACGGTGTTTGTTCTCCCCTTTTAACACAGCGGTTTAAAAATTTAATTTGCGCCTTGGGGTAAAGCCTGTGCTCCCCCTTGGTAATATTAGCCCATTGCATCATATTTTTATGTACGGTGTACATTATACCAAACCAACCGCTTGGTGTTAACCAAACGGTTGCCGCCCTAAAAATTAAGGCTGGCGCAATTTTGTTTTAAATTTTAAATTACTCTAACTCAAAAGCGCCGGTATAAAGCTGGTAATAACTGCCCTTTTGGGCAATCAGCTCATTGTGGCTGCCGCGCTCAATAATGCGTCCGTGATCCAGCACCATAATAACATCGGCATTTTGCACAGTAGAAAGCCGGTGCGCAATCACAAACACGGTTCGGCCCTTCATTAAGCCGTCCATGCCCTTTTGTACCAATGCCTCGGTGCGTGTATCAATGGAAGAGGTGGCCTCGTCTAAGATCATAACCGGTGGATCAGCCACGGCGGCGCGCGCAATAGAAATTAACTGCCGCTGCCCTTGCGAAAGGCCGGAACCGTCGCCGGTCAGCACAGTTTGGTAGCCGTCCTTTAGCATGTTAATAAATCCGTCGGCGTTGGCCAGCCGTGCCGCGGCAATACACTCCTCGTCGGTAGCGTTTAGCCGCCCGTACCGAATATTATCCATCACTGTGCCGGTAAACAGGTTTACATCCTGCAGAACCACCCCTAAACTGCGGCGCAAATCCTCTTTTTTAATTTTGTTAATATTAATGCCGTCGTACCGAATTTTGCCGCTCTCAATATTGTAAAACCGGTTAATTAAATTGGTTATGGTTGTTTTGCCGGCGCCGGTTGCCCCAACAAAGGCAACCTTTTGCCCCGGCTTAGCGTAAAGCGAAATGTTGTGCAGCACAGTTTTTTCCGGGCTGTAGCCAAAGGTAACATCCTTCAGCTCTACCTGCCCGGCCAGCTTTTGGTAGGTAACGCTGCCGCCCCTGTGCGGGTGGCGCCAGGCCCAAAGCCCGGTGCGTTCGGGCGATTCGGTAAGCTTGCCGTTTTGCTCTTTGGCGTTTACCAGGGTAACATAGCCCTCGTCATCCTCGCTTTTTTCGTCTAACAGCTTAAAAATACGCCCGGCGCCGGCCAGAGCCATTACAATGGAGTTTACCTGCTGCGTTACCTGGTTAATAGGCATGGTAAAGTTTTTGCTAAGCAGCAAAAAGGCGGCAATGTTGCCCAGCGTTAGGCCCGAAAGTCCGCCAAAATTTACCCCTGGAATATTCCCTAACCCGGTAATGGCCAACAGCGCGCCCAGCGCCGCAATTAAAACATACTGCAAATGGCCTAAATTGCCCATAATCGGCATCATAATATTCGCAATGCGGTTGGCGTTGGTCATGTTTTCGCAAAGCTCGTTATTCAGCTTGTCAAAATTCTGCTCGGCAGTGTGCTCGTGACAAAAAACCTTAATAACCTTTTGGCCGTTAATCATCTCCTCAATATAGCCGTTTACCTTGCCTAAAGAATCCTGCTGCTGCACAAAGTATTTACCGCTTTTGGCTGCCATTTTGCCGGCCAGCGCCATCATAACCGCCACGGTAAGCAGCACAAACAGCGTTAGGTACACGCTGGTTGAAAGCATGGCGCAAAAAACCGAAACAATGGTAATGGCGGAGGAAAGCGTTTGCGGAATACTTTGCGAGATCATTTGCCGCAGCGTATCGGTATCGTTGGTGTAGTGGCTCATAATATCGCCGTGAGCGTGGGTATCAAAATAACGCAGCGGCAGGGTTTGCATGTGGGTAAACATGGCGTCGCGTATGGTTTTAAGCACGCCCTGCGCCACCGTGATCATTATTAAATTAAAGCACAGCGTTGCCCCAATGCCAACAAGGTAAATGCCGGCCATTTTTAAAACCGCCAGCAATAGGCTGCTGTAATCGGCCCGGCCGCCCGCCTGCAGACTTTGCAGCAGCGGGGTAATGTAATCGTCTATTACCGAGCCCACAAAGGTAGAGCCCTTTACGCCGGCAACAGCGCTGATAATAATGCAAATAACCACCAACAGCAAACGGAATTTGTACGGCTTTAGGTAAGAAATTAGGCGTTTAATTACCCCTTTTTCAAGCTTTTGGCCGGGCAGGCGCATATTGCGGCGGCCGCCCGGACCGTGCCCCGGTGTTCTGGTTGTCATTGTAACGCACCCCCTTTGTTTTGCGAAGTGTAAACCTCGCGGTAAATGTTGCTGCTTTGCAGCAATTGCTCGTGGGTACCGGCGGCAACAATTTTGCCGTTATCAAACACCAAAATTAAATCGGCCGCCTGCACCGAGGAAATGCGTTGGGCAATAATCAGCTTGGTGGTTTGCGGCAGTTCGTGAATCAGCGCATTACGAATCAGCAAATCTGTTTTTGTATCTACCGCGCTGGTAGAATCATCTAAAATTAAAATTTTGGGCTTTTTCAGCAAAGCGCGGGCAATGCAAAGGCGCTGCTTTTGTCCACCCGAAACATTGGTGCCCCCCTGCTCTATGTAGGTGTTGTACCCCTGCGGCAAGGCGGTAATAAATTCATTGGCCTGCGCAAGCTTGCAGGCGTGCACCAGTTCCTCCTTTGTAGCCTGCTCGTTGCCCCATTTTAAGTTTTCCGCAATGGTGCCCGAAAACAGCACATTTTTTTGCAGCACCACGGCAACAGCATTTCGCAGGGCTTCTAAGTCGTACTCCTTAACATTGCGCCCACCCACCAAAACGGCGCCCTCGGTAGCGTCGTACAGGCGGGGAATAAGGTTTACAAAGCTGGATTTTGCGCTGCCTGTGCCCCCAATAATGCCAACCGTTTGGCCCGATTTTATTTGCACCTGAATGTTTTTTAGGCAGTAGGATTCGGGGCGGCCGGCGTAGCTAAAGCTAACATTTTTAAATTCTACGCTGCCGTTTGGTACCTCTAACACCGGCTTTTTGGGGTTTTGCACCGTGCTTTGCTCGTTCAAAATTTCGCAAACGCGCTCGGCACAGGCCTTAGAAATAGTTAGCTGCACAAAAATCATAGAAAGCATCATTAAGCTCATTAAAATTTGCGAAGCGTAAGAAATTAGGCTCAGCAACTCCCCTTGGGTTAAGCTGTTAGAAACAATAAGGTGCGAGCCAAACCAGGCAATGGCCAAAATGCTGCCGTACATACAAAACTGCATAAGCGGCGAGTTAAAGGCCAGCAGCCGCTCGGCCTTAGAAAAATCGCGGTAAATGCTTTGCGAAACGGTTTTAAACTTTTGCCCCTCGTGCTCGGCACGGACATACGATTTTACCACCCGAATGCCGCTTAAATTCTCCTGCACTACATTATTCAGCTTGTCGTAGGTTTTAAATACCCGCTCAAAAATAGGGTGGGCGTGCGTCATAATAAAATAAAGACCAACGCCCAGCAGCACAATAACCAGCAAAAAGATTAAAGAAAGCCGCGCATTAATGCTAAAGGCCATGATAAGCGAAAAAATAAACATTGCCGGGCTGCGAAACGCCACCCGTACCCCCATTTGAAACGCCATTTGCAGGTTGGAAACATCGGTTGTCATGCGCGTTACAATGCCGGAGGTTGAAAATTTATCAATACTGGAGAAAGAAAAGGTTTGCACCTTGTAGTACATATCGTGCCGCAAATTTTTGGCAAACCCGGCCGAGGAGGTTGCGGCGTAATGCCCCGCCAGGCCCCCAAAGGTTAGCGAAAGCGCGCAGCAGCCAATTAAAACCGCGCCGATTTTTAAAATGTAAGCCATATTGCCGGCGCCGCCGTTACCGTTAATGCCGTTATCGATTAACCGCGACATCAGCAGCGGAATAATTACCTCCATAATTACCTCCAGTGTTACGGTAATGGGGGCTAAAACGGTATCTTTTTTATACTCCCGCACACAGTGCAGCAAGCGTTTGATCATAGCGGTTGCTCCTTTTCTAAATTCGTTTTAATTTTTTGCAGGGTAGCTAAAAAATCGCGCTGCTCCTCCGGGCTCAGCCCGTTTTGCATTTGATTTTCCAGGCGTTCTACCCCCCGCTCAAAATACTCGTGCCGCAAAACGGCCTTTTGGGTTAATTGCAGCTTTTTCAGCCGTTTATCGCCGGCAACCGGGCTGCGGGTAATTAGGCCGTCCTTTTCCATAACCTGCAGCATGCCCGTAACGGTAGAGCGCTGCACCGAAAATTCAGCCTCAATATCCCGCTGAAAAACCTCGCGGTTTTGGTTGCGGTAAAGGTAGCCAATAATAAAGCCCTGCATACGGGTCAGCTTTTCGTAATTTTGCTGCCGCATATATTGCTCAATTTGCTTTTTAACCAAATTGGTAACCAGCCGCAGCTGAAAACCAATGTTATTTTGCGGATCCAAAATATTCCCCCTTAAACCGGCTAAGCCCGGCGCCCTACGGCGGCGCCGGCGTTATTTTTGCAGCCTTGCGCAAAATTGGAAGTGCCGGCCGCCGCTTGCGGGCAACTTGCCCCTTTGTTGCCCGACACCGGCCGCACCCGGCCAAACACCGGCTTTTAAATGCGTGCCAAGCGGCGCACAGGCCCGGCAAATTCAAAATAAATGTTAGTGCCCTAACAATTTACTTTTTTATTATAAACACCCCTTGCGCAATTGTCAAGGGGTGTTTTACGGTTTTATGTTTTATTTACAAATGCGGCACCAAAAGCAGTAAAGCGCCAAAGCGGCAGCCCTTGCCGGTGCCGCCTAACTAATTACCCGGTACAAAAACGGAGCAAAATTGCTTTGCTCGCAAAACTCGGCGTTTCGCTCCAAAATTTCGTGCAGCTTGGCAAGGCCTTTTTTAAAATACCCGGGCAAAGTGCCCTCCCCGGTAATCTCCACCCGATCAGCGTCGCACTCGCTCCACAAAAGATCCCAAAACGCGCTCCAATTATGGCCGTAAAAGTTAGGAAAATCAAACGCCTGCCGTATTCTTTCGTACAGCTCGTAATAGCCCTTACAGCCTGTTAAATCTAATTGAATACCTTTCATTTTAACCCGCCAATCGGTTGGCCGCCCTAAGTTGCAAGGCGCTGCCAATTTTTAATAGCCGTATTTTTTGCGCTTGGCAGCAATAAAAATCAGTGACACCGCGCAGGCAACCAGCTCGGCCGCTACAACCGAGAACCAAATGCCGTTAATACCAAAAATTAGGGGCAACAGCAACACGGCCGCAACCTGAAACACCAAAGTTCGTAAAAAAGAGATTAAGGCCGATGTTAGCCCGTCGTTAAGCGCGGTGAAAAAGGCCGAGCCAAAAATGCTAAGCCCGGCAAATAAAAAGGAGAACGAGAAAATTTGGAACCCACACGCCGTTAGCTGCAGCAGCTCGGCATCGTACCCCACAAAAAAGCGAGCCAGCGGCGTGCCAAACAGCTCGGCCAACAGCAGCATAGCAACCGAGCAGCCGCCAATTAGCACAAAGCTTTTGCGGCGCAAAGACCGTAACTCGCCGTGGTTGCCCGCCCCAAAGTGAAAGCTAACAACCGGCGCCATGCCAATAGAGTAGCCAATAAACACCGCAATAAACACAAAGTTTACATACATTAACACCCCGTAGGAGGCCACGCCGTTTTCGCCGGCGTACTTCATAAGCTGAAAATTATACAGCATATTTACCAGTGACATTGAAACGTTGCTCATAAGCTCGGAGGAGCCGTTGGCAGCGGCCTTGAGCAGCGCTTTGCCATTGTAGCCGGTTTTGCCAAGGCGCAGCGGGCTGTTGTTTTTGCGAAAAAAGTAGCAAAGCGGAATAACCGCCCCAACCAGCTGGCTCAGTGCGGTTGCAGCGGCGGCGCCGGCAATGCCCCAGCCAAAGCCGCCAACAAAAAGGGCATCCAGCACCATGTTGGTAACGCCGCTAACAACGGTTGCAATTAGCCCCAGCGTTGGCTTTTGCGCCGTTACAAAAAAGCTTTGAAACTCCTGCTGCAAAATAAAGGCCGGCGCGGCGACAATAATAATTCGTCCGTACAGCACGCAGTTTTGCAGCATGGCGCCGTCGGCCCCCAGGGCCACAGCAATTGGCCGAATAAAAATAAAGGCCAAAATGCTAATAACCGTACCCAAAGCGGCCGAAAAATAAACAAACAACGAAAAAAGCCGGTTGGCCTTTTCGGCCCGGCCCTGCCCCATGTATTTGGCCACTAAAGCGCTGCCGCCGGTACCAAACATAAAGCCAACGGTGCCCAGCAGCATTAAAAAGGGCATTATTAAATTAACGGCGGCAAAAGCGGTTTTGCCCGCGTAGTTTGAAACAAAAAATCCGTCTACCACGCCGTAAATGGAGGTGAACACCATCATAGCAACCGAGGGCAGCGTAAACTGAATAAGCCGTTTGTAGCTAAAACTGTCTGATAATTTAATGTTCATACTTCACCTTTTCGTTTTATAACAATAGTTAAAAGCGGCCGCAAGGCCGAACCGCGCCAACCGTTTTGCGGCAATTTTTAATAAACACCCTTCCCAAGCGGTGACACAAAAAGTTTTGCAAAAAAATAGAACGGGCGTGCGCCCGAGCCAAAGCCCCGGCGCATACCCTTTTAAAAACCTTTTATTAAACTTGGCGCCTTACCAAAAAGGCAAGCAAAAAAGCCGCCGTTTTGCCCCTTTAGGCAGGCTTGGCTGCGGGCACCACGGTTAAGCGGCAACAGCCAAAACAAGTGCCGCCCGGCTTAAAAATTTATTCTTCCTCCGGCATTTCCCAGTTGTGCCAAATGGCCTGAACATCGTCGTTTTCCTCAAACATATCAATCATTTTTTCCATGTTTTCAATGTCGGCCGGGTCGGTCAAGGTCGTCATGGTAGTTGGCACATACTCCACCTCGGCCGAAAGAAAGCTGTAGCCCTTGGCCTCTAAGGCGTCGCGCACCTTGCCTAAATCGTTCGGCGGGGTAGTAATTTCAAAAACATCGCCGTCGGTGTTAAAATCGTCGGCGCCGGCCTCTAAGGCGTCCTCCATAACGGTGTCCTCCTCCAGCCCGGCGGCGTCTACCGTAATGGTGCCAACGCGGTTAAACATAAACATAACCGATCCGTTTTGCCCCAAATTGCCGCCAAATTTATCAAAATAATGGCGCACATCCCCGGCGGTGCGGTTGCGGTTTTCGGTTAACGCCTCTACAATCACGGCAACGCCGCTGGGGCCGTAGCCCTCGTAAATAATGTTTTCGTAAACCTTGCCGTCATCCTCGCCCGCGGCTTTTTTAATAATGCGGTCAATGTTGTCGTTCGGTACATTGGCGGCCTTAGCCTTGGCAATAACATCCTTCAGCTTACTGTTTACATTTGGGTCCGGTCCGCCGGCTTTAACAACTACCGCCAATTCGCGGCCAATTTTGGTAAATACCTTGGCGCGCTGCTGATCGGTTTTTTCCTTTTTTCTTTTAATTGTGCTCCACTTGGAGTGTCCCGACATAGTCATTCATCCCTTCAAAATATTCAAATATTGGTGCTGACGCACCAATAAGCTAAAGCAAAAATAAGCCTGCCAAAGGCGCCTTTTAAGCCGGCACCTTACCCTAACGGCAAACCAACACCAATAACAGCGGTTGGCCCCTTTGGGGCTTGCACAGCGCCAAGGCTGCCGGCAAAGCTGAAAAAGCGTTTTTTGCTTTAAAAGGCTTTGGCATTGTTTTAAGAAGCTTTGGTATTGCTTAAAAAGCGGTTTAAAAAGTCGTTATTATTTTTTAAATTTTCGGCCATTTTCTCGTCCCGCTCTATGAGCGTGTTTTTAACAATTCGGCGGGAAAGCTTTAAGGCTTTGGGCCATTGCAGACTGCTGTCGCACTGCTTTTGCGCCGCCGTGTAAAGGCCGTTTAGGTTGAGGTCTACCGCGCGGCCGTTGTTGAGCGGGAGGTTTAGATTTTCCATAAATCCGCCCTCGGTAATGCTGTTTAGCCAGTTAAAGCTGGCGTCGTCGGTAATTATTAACAGCGCGCCGGAATTGTTCATAAGCTGCGACTGCAGCTTTTGCCTTTGGCCGTTTACAACCTCTCGCGTAGAAAAGGCGCTGCTGTAGGTGCAATCTAACAGCCGCACATTCGCGGTGCCGTCGCCGTTTAAATCGGCAGCGTAGGCGCTAAGCTGCTGTTCTAACGCCGTTATCTGCGCGTTGGAAAACTGCACCTCGGAGCTGGCCAGCAGCAGGGTGTAATCGTACTTTGGGGCGCGGGCGCACTGTGTAACCGAAACGGCAACCGTAACCGCCACCACCAGCGCTACCACCGTGTACCACTTGTAGTAGTACCAAAAATTTGCAAGCCGCGCGAAAAACCCGCGTTTTGCCGCTGTTTTTAACATAAAAACACCTCTGCCATTGGCGCCAACGCCGTATAGTATACCACAACCAACGCAATAATGCAACCGCATTTGCCGGTTTTACCCGGCCAGGGGCGTTACACCGTCCAGTTTTCCGGGTTATACAGCACGACGGCCGAAAGGGTGCCGTCTACAAAAATAAAGTTTAACACATTTTTGCCGGTAACATAGCTTAGCTTTTCACAATTGGCCGGTGTGGTTGGCATAAAAAATACATCATCATCGGTTGCGGCCGATTTTTCGTATTTTAAATCGCCCATGGCGGCAATAACATCCTCTTGCGCGTAAACCCCGCCCATAGAAAAATTGTAAGCGTACTCCCGCGCAACAATTAGGCTAATTCCGTTCTCCTTTTTTGCTTTTTCGTAGCAAAAAAGCACGCTGCCGCCGTCTAACCAAACAGTTTTTTCGCCCTGCGTTTCGGTTAGGTCGTCTACCTCGGCGCCGGGTTCTACCGTATCTTTAAACTTTTCTTTTAACTCGTCTACATTCGCGCCAAGCGCAAATTTAATTTCGGGAATTTTGCCGCCGGCCGCCAAGGCGGCAATATCTACCGCGTAGGCCGAAGAGCTTGCTTTGGCGTTTTCATCTCCTTTTTGGGTGCCGCAGCCGCAGCAAAGGGCCGCCAGCAGGGCTGCTAAAAACAGGGCTGTTAATTTTTTCATTTTTCACCGCTCCTTTTAAAATACCTTTTTAAATTGCCCTAAAAGCTTAGGGAATAATTTTATAAGACGGGGTATCGCTGTATTTATTAAGCTCTGTAAAAAAGTAGGCGTTAAAAATACTTTTTAAAACGTTACCGCTGTAGGTGCCGTATTCGCCGTGCTCAATAATAACCGAAACGGCTATTTCGGGGTTGTCGTACGGGGCAAACGCAATAAACACGGTGTGGTCTTTGCCCGAGTTTTCGGCCGTACCGGTTTTGCCGCCTACTTTAATGGGGTAATTGCTGAAAATGCGGCTGCCGGTACCGTCCTCGGTTACCGAGAGCATGCCCTCTTTTACCGTGTTAATAACCGATTGACTCAGCTCGGCCTTGTTCAGCACCTTAGCCTGGTTTTTAAGCACCGTGGTGTTTTGGCCGTAGGCAGTTATTTTATCTATTAACGTTGCCTTGTAGCGGGTGCCGCCGTTGGCAATGGTGGCGGCGTAGCAAGCCATTTGCAGCGGGGTAAACGAATTATCCGACTGGCCAATAGCGGCCGAAAGGGTGTAACCGGCGTACCATTTTTCGCGGCTGGAGGGGCCGGCCAAAATGCCCTTGCTTTCATCAATTTCTACCCCCGTGTACTCCCCAAGGCCCAGCATACGGCAGTATTTATTCATGTTATCAATACCCAAACGGCGGCCAACATCAAAAAAGTAGTAGTTGCAGGACTTTGCCAGTGCACGGTTTAGGGTAATGGCGCCGTGGGTGCCCATGCAGTGCGGTGGTTTGGTATCTTTATAATAAGTGTAAGTGTGGCGGCAGATAATGGTCTCCTGCGGGGTAATAACCCCCAGCTGCAGCGCCGCGCAGGCAACGGCCGGCTTAAAGGTAGAGGCCGGTGGGTAGGTGCCGTTAAAAGCCCGGTTAAACAGCGGCTTGCCGGTTTTGTCGTTGGCTAATTTTTGGTAGTTTTCTTTATAATCCTTGTAGGTGTAGGAAGGGTAATTGGCGGCCGCAATAACGCCAAAGGTTTTAACATTAACGGCAACGGCCGTACCGGCGCTGGCGTTAATGCCGTCTTTTTTTAACTGCTCTACCGTACTTTTTAAGGCGTTTTGCGCCGCCATTTGCACGGTTTTATCCAGCGTTAGGCGCACGGTATTACCCTGCACCGGCTGCTTGGTAACGGTGGAGGAAAGTATTTTGCCCTTGGCGTTTACCCGGTAGGTAATTTCGCCGTCCTGCCCACGCAGGTACTCCTCCTCGGCCTTTTCAATGCCGCTTTTACCAACCTTATCGTTATAAGAGTAGCCCTTTTCCTTGTAGGTTTCCCAATCGTCGGCGTAAATGGGGCCAACATTCCCAATAATGTGCGGCGCAACCGAATCGGCCGAGTATTCCCGGAACGAGGCAATTTCAACCGTTACGCCGTTTTCGGCAAAGTACTGATTTTCGGAAACCACCGTCATGACCTCGCTGCTAACATCCTCGGCAAAGGTGTAGGGCGCGGTAATAGAAAAGCCGGCGCGGTCCATGGTGTAGCGAACGCCCATAATGCGGCGCTGCTGCTCGGTGCTGTAGCCCTGCAGCTGGTACAGCTCTACCATTGCGCTAAAGCAATTTTCGGCCGTTGCGTAGTGGGCAAGGTTTAGGTTTTTTAACAGCTTTTTGGTGGCGTCGGAATCGGCCGCCTCGGTAAAACCGTAGGGGCTTTGCTTGTTCAGCGGCAGATCGTCGGCCCAGGATTGATTGTTTTGCAGCAGCTGCATTAACACAACAATTACATCATTAAGCGTGTTTTTGTTAATAGAAGCGTAATTAAACGCCAAATTGTAGCCCGCACGGTTGGTGGCAAGCGGGCGGCCGTAATAATCTAAAATCTCCCCGCGGGAGGCTTTAACAGGGGCCTTAATGGTAGAAATACCGCTGCCCTGCGCCGTGTAGGTGGCCGCTTTTAAATATTGCAGCTCAAACAAGCGGGAAAAGAACAGCACAAAGCTTAGCACCACCAAAATAACCGCGGTAAACATCCGGCGCTTATCGCGCTTTTTTAAAATTGCCTCTTTACTGGGCACCTAAAGCCCCCCTTTCTTAAGCACGCAAAGTTTTTTGCACGCCTTAAAATAAGTTTTAGCCCCAAAACGGGGCTTATAATGTTTTTTCACAAGCCATTTGCCCTATTAAACGGATTTTCATACCATTTTAAAGGGCTTTATGCGCTCCGGGCGCTTTGTTAAAAGCCGACCCGAACGCCCAAATTTACTGCACCGCTATGGCGTAGCGCCGCTGCAGGCGTTTTACCAAAAAGTAAAACGGCAGCACCGCAAAGCCGGTGTAAACGGCCGAGGGCAGCGCGTAGTACAATAGCAGCTGCACGGCGCCGGGCTCCCCCCGCAGCACATACAAAACAAACCACTTTAAAAGGTGATACAGCAGCGAGGCGCCAAGGCCGCCCAAAAGCACCGCCTTAAGGTTTTTGTTTAACCAGTAACGGTAAATTAAGCCAACGGTCACCGCCAGCACCATAAAGGTAACGGCGTTAAAAAGCGAGGCCCGGCCGGCTAAAGTATCTAACGCCAGGCCAAGGCAAAGGCCGTACCAAAAGCTGGTCCACTCCCCCAACAGGCAAGCCATTGCCAGCAAAAGCGCCAACAGCAGCTGCGGGTACGCGTGCCCTATTTTAAAGCTAAAAAAAGAGATTTGCTGCAACAGCAGCAGCAAAAAGCTTAAAAGCCCCAGCAACCCGTAAAATGCCGGGGCGTGGCGCTGTTCGTTCACAATCATTTTTTTGCCCCCGAAACAGCCTGCCCCTGCCCGTTAAAGTAGGTGATAACCATTACATCGCGCAGCTCGGCAAAATTAACGGCCGGGTTAATTTCAGCGTACAACGCGGTGTTAAATTTGTCGTTGTGAATTCCCTCTACCTGGCCTACGGTAATGCCGGCCGGGAACACACCGCCGCCCGAGGTTACAATGTAATCGCCAACCGCAACGCCGGAGCTGCGCAGTACGTTGGTTAGGCGGGTTTTGTTTTTTTCGGCCAAATTCAATTCGCCGGTAATAATGCCGGTGTCGCCGGTGCGGCTATCCATACCGCCGCAGCTAATGGCCGAATCCAGCACGGTTGTTACCTTGCAGTAGGAGGCGTTGACTTCGGATATGTAGCCCACCAGCCCCTCCTCGGTAATAACCGGGTCATTTTTTTTAATGCCCTGTAAGGAGCCTTTGTTAATGGTAAAGGAGCCGTACGGGTCCTCCTGATTGCGGGAAATAACCGTAGCCGGCTGCATTAAAAAGTCGCTGTGCTGCTCTTTAATGCTGTAATATTTTTGGTATTGCTCGTTTTCCTGCTTGGCTTTTTCAAAGTCGGTCAGCTGCTCGGTAAGGCTGTTTACCTGCGATTTTAGGGAGGAGTTTTCCAGCATAAGCTCCTCGTTGGAGCCAATTTTTTTACCCAGATCCCGCACCCAGTTTTCACAGCTTTTAAACACCCCTTGTACCGAGGTTGTTACCGTGCCCACCACGCTGTTTAACGGGGAGCTTGCCCCGCCGAACAGGCCGGCTACCAAGGCGGCTACCAGCACAAAGCAAAATACCGAAAGAATAATTTTAAATTTGTGACTGCGAAAGAAAAATCGCACTGTATTCACCCCTACTTTTACAACGGGTTTAGCGTTTTGGCTTTAAAAACCAAGCTTAAAGCCAAATTCTTATTCTTTTACTTAAAAACCACACGCCTTAAATTTTACATAAGGCTGTTTCAAACCAGCGCGCCTTAGCGTTTACACCGCAAAATTCGGTTTGGCGTTTGCCGGCGAATTTTTAATATCTTTTAAGCTTTTTAAAGGTGTTTTCGGTAAAATCGTGCCGTTCCAGCTCGGCCGCGGTGCCTAAAACAACGCAGTCCAGCGGGTTTTCTGCCACAAATACGGGAATTCCCGTTTCCTGCTGCATTAATTGGTCCAGCCCGCGCAGCAGCGCGCCGCCGCCGGTTAGGGTAATGCCGCGGTCAATAATATCGGCCGAAAGCTCGGGCGGGGTTTTTTCCAGCGTTTGGTGCACGGCGTCAATAATCTGGGCCACGGTGTCGGCCATGGCGGTACGCACTTCTGCCGCCGTAATTACAATGCTTTTGGGCAGGCCGTCTACCAAATTGCGGCCCTTAATTTCTAAGCTGCCCTCGTCCTCGTATTCCATGGCGGAGCCCAGTTCAATTTTAATTTGCTCGGCCGTGCGCTCCCCAATTAACATATTGTGCACCTTGCGAATGTAGCTGATAATGGCTTCATCCAGCTTGTCCCCCGCTACGCGAACCGACTGCGCCGTAACAATATCCCCCAGCGAAAGCACCGCAACCTCACTGGTGCCGCCGCCAATATCTACCACCATGCAGCCCTGGGCGTCCTCCACCGGAAGGCCGGCGCCAATGGCCGCGGCTTTAGGCTCTTGAATTAAGCTGATGTTTGCGCTGCTGGCGCCGGCCTGCAGCGCTGCGTCGTGCACGGCGCGGCTTTCAACCTCGGTTACACCGGCCGGAATACAGATCATTACCCGCACCCGCGTAAAAATAGAGCCGTGCAGCGCCTGCCGAATAAACTTTTTTAACATGGCGGCGGTTACATCAAAGTCGGCAATTACGCCGTCCTTAAGCGGGCGCACCGCCACAATAGAGCCGGGCGTGCGGCCGATCATCTCCTTCGCCTCCTGGCCTACCGCTTTTACAATGTCGTTTCGAACATCGTAAGCAACTACCGAAGGCTCGCGCATTACAATGCCCTTGCCTTTAATGCAAACCAGGGTGTTTGCCGTTCCAAGATCAATGCCAATATCACGGGTAAACATAATTGTTTTTCCTCCAAAGGCTGCGTTGCTGCGTTTTTTTTAGCGCGGCAAAGCAGCCGTTATTTTACTGTTTGTTTTTGTTTGCGTTTGGGGTGGCCGCAAAAAAGCGAATGGCGTGCGGAATATTCTCAATGAATATTTCCGGCGCGCCGGGCTGCTTTTCGCCGTCCAGCGTCCAGTTCATTTCCCCCGAGGCGGTAACCTTAATTTTGGCCGTGTGGTACATTTTAATATACTCGCCGCTAAAATTTTGCGCCAACAAATCGCCAATAATTTTGTTCAGCTGCTGCAAATTTTCGGGGTAGCGAATTAACAGCAGTTCAAAAACGCCGTCATTCAGCGCAACAAGGTGCTGTTTTAATTTAATCAGCCCCCCAAGGGAGGTGGTGTTGGTCACTGCGCCGAAAATGTAATCGTCCTCCAGCTGCTGGCCGTTAAACTCAAACCGCACCCGGCAGCGGCGAATACTGCCAAGGCTTTTAATGCCCTCTAAAATATAGGCGGCGTGGCCCAAAATGTTTTTAACCTCCTGCGGGGCGTTGTAAGAGGCCTCGGTAAACGCGCCGAACGAAGCTACATAGTTAAAGTATCTGCCGGAAAAGCTGCCAATATCCAACAAAACGGGGGTAGAATTTAAAATAAGGTCTACCGAGCTGAGCACATTTTTAGGGATGCCAAGGCTGTTGGCAAGGTCGTTGGTGGTACCAACCGGCAAATAGCCCAGCGGCAGGTTTACCCCGCCCGCCATTAAACCGCCAATTACCTCGTTCAGCGTGCCGTCCCCGCCGGCACAAACTACGGCATCGTAATCGGGCGGGCAGGTTTGGGCCAGCCGGTGCGCGTCCCCTCGCTTTTGGGTAAAGGCCACGGTGGGCAGGCAGCCGTTTTTGCAAAATTTATCAATAATCTGCGAAAGCTTGTTTAAAATCTCCCGCCGGCCGGAAACCGGATTAATAATTAAGAGGATCCGTTTTTTAATTTCCACCCCGCGCGCCCCTTCCCTTTATTTTTAAAAATGCCAGCGCTTATATTCGTATAGCGTTACAGAATATATTATAATATTTTAGGCCCCCCAATTCAAGTGCTAAATGTAAATTATATGCAACTTTTAAAAAAATAAAACCCCCAAAGCGGGGATTTTAAAATAGAACGCTTACCTAAAATTTTTGTTTTGCCGGCCGGGGGTTAACAATGCTCGCTTTAACAGCGCTTGCACTTAAATTTTCTTTCAAACGGGTGCTTGGCTGCGTGCGCCACGGTTAAACCGGGCAAGCCTTACCGGTAAATTACCGTTTTTGGCACCACCCGCTCTAAGGTTTCGGCCATGCGCTCGTTCGGGGCAATAACCACCAGCACCGCGCCTTTTTTGGCGTGCCGGGTAATAAAGTAAAGCTGGTTTTCGTCGGTAGGGTTGCAGCAAAGGTACCGCTCGCCAAAGCTTTGGTTTTTTAAGCGGGCCGCGGCGGCAGCATTGTAAGCGCCGGCCTGCTCTACCCGGCGCAAATTAAAGGTAATTAAGCGGCGGCGTTTTTCTTTGCCAATAATGCGGTCAATATCCAGCTCGTCGTTTGTAATAATGTATTCGTACTCTACACACAGCATTTTTACGGCCTTACTCAGCCCCCAAATTACAAAAAACGAAAGCAAAATAACAAAGCTCATAAAAAACGGTTTATTCAGCGCCAACAGCACCATAAAAAACACCAGCAAAAAGGCCAGCAAATAAAGGGCAATTGCCAGTGCCACCGTGCCGGCCGTTTTTTTAATTTTAACCAGCTGTTCAAAAAAAATATCCATTCCGCTCACCTGCTTACTAAAACTGCTATTATTTTACCATTATTTTGCACGCTTTGCAAGAACAATATGTAAATAGTTTTGGGGTTGTTTTTAAAATAAACACAAATTTTCAATGTTTCTTCAAGCTTTTATGCTATAATGGTTTTTAATGGCCCCGAAAAGGGCTGCAAAATTCAGTTTGGGGTGACGGTATGAAGCTTTTATTGGTAGAGAATGAGGCCCGCATGGCTCAGGCGCTGAGCCGCCGCAGCCTGAACGCGCCGGACAGCCGATTGCGGTTTGCCGACATTACGCTGGACCCCGGCACCTTTTTGCTAAGCTGCACCACCACGGGGCAAAGCGTGCGGCTAAGCGAAGGCACAGTGCTAAAGTAACGGCAAAGCCCCCAACAAACACCAAACAGCCCCCGCGGCCGCCAAAGCCAGCTGCGGGGAATTTGTTTTGTTATTTAGGGCAAATTTTGCAGCCGACTGCGTTTGGCTCGGCGCACACGGTTAATGTGCCGCTCAAAGCTGCCGCTCTCCAGCAGCTCGGTTAAAACCAACTGCTCAAAGGTTGGCACCGTGCAGGAGTAAAAGCCCAGCTTTTGCTCAAAGGGCTTTACCAGCTGCCGGGGCAGCACCATGTAGCTCATTCGCATAGCCGGGGAAATGGTTTTAGAAAAGGTGTTTAAATAAATTACATTCCCCTTGCCGGAAAGGGCAAATAAGGTTTCGGTCGGCTTAGCAAAAACCGAAAATTCCGAGCCGTAATCCGACTCTAAAATAAACCGGCCGCCGCTGCCCGCCCAGCGAATGTATTCGTGCCGCTTGCTAGCCGTTGCCGTTACCCCGCTGGGAAAGCTGCGGTATGGCGTGGTGTGCAAAACGGTGGCGGCCGTGGCGGCCAGGGCGGCGGTTTGAATTCCGTCCGGCCCCAGAGGCAGCCGCTCGTAGGTTACGCCGGCCGCCGTGTAAATTTGCTCAATTTTTTCATAAGCCGGAAATTCCAGCCCGTAAACCCGGTTTTGGCCCAGCAGCTGCAAAATTAAGCCGTACAAATACTCGGCCCCGGCACCAATTACAATTTGCTGTGGCAAAACCGTTATGCCGCGGTTGCGCGCCAAGTAGTTTTTTAAAGCAATTTGCAGCTCTAAACAGCCCGAATTGGGCGATTTTTGCAAAATAGCGCCATGGTACTCGGTTAACACCCGGCGCATAGTTTTGCTTAAAACCGAAAGGGGGAATTCGGGGTAATTTGGTGCCGGCGGCTTTGGGGTTTTCGGCTCAAGGCCGCTGCTTTTAGCGGGAAATTGAGCCTTTGACCCCGGCTTTGGCGGGCTTGCGGCGGCAAAACCGTCCTGCCTTTTAAAAACAACAAAATAGCCGCTGCGCTCGCGCCCGGCGGCGTACCCCTCCTCGCAAAGCAGGGCGTAGGCGTGCTCTACCGTTACGGCGCTAAGCCCCAGCTCCTCCGAAAGCAGCCGCTTAGAGGGCAGCTTTACGCCAAAGGGGTACAGGCCGTTAATAATATCGTCCCGCACCTGCCGGTAAAGCTGCAGGTAAATCGGGCGGTTGTTTTTTTGTATGCAGTATTTCATCTGGTATTATAATTTTCTCCGTTTCTGATTATTTTATATTACCAAAATTATTGTATAATAAAGGTATTCTAATTGCAAGGGGAAATTTAAAATGCCGCAAAAAAATGTTTCTGCTAAAAAAACAACCGTTTGGCTGTGCATCACCGCCTTATTTATGGCGCTCAATGTTGCGCTAAGCTCGTTTGGGGTGCCGGTGCCGGGCGGGCACCTGTATTTAAACGATGTTGTAATTTGCACCGCCGCCATTGTGCTGGATCCGTTTGCCGCCTTTGCCGTTGGGGGCGTAGGGGCCTTTTTGGGCGACCTGTTCTTTTACCCGGCGCCCATGTTTGTTTCGCTGCTAACGCACGGGCTGCAGGCCGTTGTCATTTCGCTGTTTTCCCGCCGGATTTTGCAAAAGCGGCCGGTGCTGGCGGCCGGGCTGGGCGTAACGGTTGGCGCCGTTATTATGGTAGTAGGCTACAGCTTGGGCCGCGCCTTTATTTACAGCACGCCGGAATACGCCCTTTTAAAGCTGCCCTACCAAATTTTGCAGGCGGCGGTTGGGGCCGCGGCCGGTATGCTGCTAAGCTTTCGGTGCGGGGTAAAAGGCCTTATACAAAAAACGCTGGCCAAATAGCCGCCAACCAACAAAACTACAAGCCAACAAAACGGCCAACGAACCTAACTGTCGGCGCCGTACAAAGCCAAAGCCCAAAAGCTACTAAAGCTGTTATGCTGCCCTTTTCGGGCGGGTTTCGCAGCACTGCGGTTCGCTAAAATTTAAACCAATATTAAAGTTATTTAAAAAAGCAGCGTTTGCCACACGCTGCTTTTTATTCTTTTTATTGTTTATTCTTTTTAATTACAATGTAATAAATAGTAAATAGCCGCCGTTTTGCGGCCGCTGTTTTGGCTTATAGCTTACTTGTAACTTATACTTAATATAGTGAAAAACGCCGGCTTTACGCTTTTTTGGCTTGCTTTTACCGTTAGCGCCGCCGGTGGCAACGGCGATATTGCAGCGGTGTTTGCCCAAACCCGGCCCGAAAGGCGGTAGAAAAATAATCGCTGTTACGGTAGCCGCAGGTCAACGCAATTTCCCTTACCGAGCGGTTGGTGGTACAAAGCAGCTCGGCTGCCGGGGTCAGCTTGGCGCGCCGAATTTCCAGCCCAACGCCGTGGCCGCGCTGCTTTACAAACAAATGCTGCAGGTAGCTTTGGCTTAGGTGGCAGTGCGCGGCAACCTCGGCGGTAGAAATTCCCTTAGCGGCGTTGGCGGTAATGTAATCTAAGGCTTTGCGAATGTAATCGGTCCCCCCGTTTTCAAACCGATTTACCCAGTTTTCCGCCGCGGGCAGCAGCTGTAAATACTGCCGCAGCAAAACCGCCAGCGTGTGCAGGTAAACCTTAAAGCCCTGCAGCTGCGCGGGCGTTGCCCCCTTTAGGGCAGTTTGGTGCAGCTTTAAAAAATCTGCCAAAGCCGTGCCGGTGCGCCCGGCTAAAATTTTGGCAAGGCTTGGGCCAAGCGGACCCTGCAAGCCGGTTATAAAAACCGTTAAAAACCAAACGCCCCCTAAGGTTACCGGCTCGGCCAGCTCCTTTACGCCGCAATAGCAGCAATCCTCGGTGGGGGCAGCCGGCGGGCTGCCGGCATCGTACCGCCGCTTTAAGTAAACGCAGCGCGCGTGCAGCCGGCGATTAGATTTTATTTTTAAACAGTAGGGGTTTAGGTGCCAGGCGTTTACATTTTCAAGCTCGCCCAATGGGGTATTTTTTAAAATTAAATAGCGGTCGTTTATAATAATTTTTAAATTCAGGTCCCGCTCCAGCTGCCGGGTAAGGGCCGCAATTTCGCCCGCTTTTTGTTTTAAGGCAATTTCTTTTATAAATATCACCGCTTTTCAAAGAAAATAGGCACAATTTAAAAGTTTTGTTTTATTATATCAGCTATAATAAAAGTATGCAAGGGCAAAAACAAAAACCGCCCTAAAACCTTTAAGGGGGAGCTTATTTATGTTAACCAAATGGATCGACGCCGCCGATTTTAAAAGCCGCGGCGGCTGGCAGTTAGACACCCAATTTGTGCGGGAAACCGCCCTACCCTACCTAATTGCCTGCAACCGCCCGGGCGAGCCGGCCGAAAACGCCGTAGCCAAGTTTACTTTAACCGAGCCGGGCACCTACCGCTTTTTTGTGCGAACCAAGAACTGGAAACCGGCCTTTTCGCCGGGAAAATTTAATTTGCTGATAAACGGCAGCCCGCTGCCGGCCGTTTGCGGCGCCCGCCCGCAATACAGCTGGTACTGGGACATTGCCGGCGATCTTTATTTGCCCGCCGGCACCCACACCCTTGCTTTAAAGGATTTAACCGGCTGGCTTTCCCGCGCAGCGGCGGTTATCGTTACCAACAACATGGACTTTTTTCCGGCCGGGGAGCCGGAGCGCTTTTTGCGGCAGCGGGCCGAAATAAAAGGCCTTTCGCAGCAAATACAAAACGGCGGAAACTTTGATTTTATTGTTGTTGGCGGGGGCCCGGGCGGCGTGCCGGCGGCAATTGCAGCCGCCCGAAAGGGGTTAAAGGTTGCCTTAATTCAAGACCGGCCCGTTGTAGGCGGCAATGCCTCGGACGAGGGCACCGTTGGGTTAGACGGCGCCGGCGGCCCGAACGAGGGCGCGCAGGAAACCGGCATTGCCAACGAAATTAAATGTGTACGCAACCGGTTTGGGCTTACTTGGCAGGGCGCCATGGAAAAATTAGTGGCAGCGGAGCCAAACCTGACCCTGTTTACCAACACCCTTTGCACGGGGGCTAAAACCGAGAGCAGCCGCATTACCGAAATTGAATGTACCAACACGCTTACCCTGCAAAAAAGCCGCTTTACAGCCCCCCTGTTTGCCGATTGCACCGGCGACTGCTGGCTGGCCTACTACGCCGGCGCGCTGTACCACCTTGGGCGCGAGGGGCGGCACGAATTAAACGAAAGCGTTGCCCCCGAAAGCGGCGACCTAATGACCATGAGCGGTTGTTTACGCGGGCGCGCCAAGCAAAACACCCTTGCCTTTACCGGCTTTTACGCCGAGGACACCGGCCGCCCCGCCCCCTTTACCCTGCCGGATTTTGCCACCAAGCTGCCCGAGGGCGAAGCCCTTTGCCGCAACGCCCAGCGGCTGCACAGCTCGGAATGGTGGTTGGAGCAACGCAACGATTTTGATGACCTTTACGACGCCGAGCACACGCGCGACGAGCTTTTTTGCCTGACCTTAGGGTATTTTGACTGGCTGAAAAATTCCAGCCCGTTAAAAGAAAAAGCAACCAATTACGCCATTACCAAGCTTTCTATTTTTAACGCCAAGCGCGAAAACCGCCGTGTTGTTGGCGATTACCTAATGAACTATAACGACTTTAACTGCAACCGCCAATTTGCCGACACGGTTGCCTACTGCGGCTGGAATTTAGACCTGCACCATGTAAAGGGCATTTTTTCGGGCAGCGAGGGGCCGTTTTTCAGCAACACACGGGTGCCGCCCACCCCCATTCCCTACCGATGTCTGTATTCTAAAAACATTTTAAACCTTTTTGTGGCCTCCCGCGGGATCTCGGTTTCACACGCCGCTTTGGGTTCCACCCGGGTAGAAAGCACCATTGCCACCTTAGGGCAGGTTGTTGGCACCGCGGCGGCCCTTTGCAAAAAGTACGGCGCCACCCCGCGCACGCTTGGGCAACAGCACCTAAAACTGCTGCAGCAGCAGCTTTTGTTAGATGACCAAACCGCACCGGACTTAAAAAATAAAGACGAGCAAGACCTTGCCCGCGGCTGCACCGTTACCGCCACGGCCACAGCCGAGCAGGAGGTTTTAGAAAGCTGCTTTGAAAAAACGCACACCGTTACCCCTAAACCGGAGAACCTAATAAACGGCTTGCTGCGCGACACTACCACAACCTCTAACGGCTGGTACGCCTGCTGCGGGCTGCCGCAAAGCGTTACCTTAACGCTGCCGCAGCCGGCCACGGTAGGGGCGCTGCAAATTACCACCGACACCGACCTTTTTCGCCCGTTTTATTCTTATTACGAAGTGCCGTTTTTTGGCAAAACGGCCACTAAGCTGCAGGCCGAGCTGCTTACAAACAACGGCTGGCAAACCGTTGGCACCGTGCAGCACAACTTTTTGCGGCAAATGCGCCTAAGCTTTACCCCGCAAACCGCCAAAGCGGTGCGTATTACAGTGTTGGATTCTGCCGACCACCAAACCGCCAAGCTTTTTGAGGTTCGAATTTACAGCAAAGCGGCCGATTTTGAAAAATAAAATTGTTAAATTTGCTTATTTTAAAATTTACCCTTGCATTTCGGCTTAAAGTGTGGTAATATAGCATGGTACAGGACTGCTCCCGGCTTTGGCCGGTTAAGTTCACTCTATATCTTGAAAGGGGTGACCGATGTGAAACAGGGAATTCATCCGCAATACGATGTTGCAACCGTAAAATGCGCTTGCGGTGCTGAATTTGAAACTCGCTCGACCAAAAAAGAAATTCGTGTAGATATTTGCTCTAAATGTCATCCGTTCTTCACCGGCAAGCAAAAGCTGGTAGATACCGGCGGCCGTGTAGACCGTTTCAAAAAGCGCTTCAATTTAGAAGAAAAATAATGCAGTACCCAAAGGGGCCGCCGGCAAGGTGTTTTGCCGGCAGCCCCTTTATTTTTTGTCGCTTGACCTCGGTTTTAAACAAAGGGCTTTCGCCAAAGGCGTATTCGTGCACATATTTGTACATCTTTACGGTGGACCCGTAAAGGGCGGTAAGGGGCTGAAAAACCGGCCAAACGCCTTGCGCTCCCCTGCTAATTGGTAAAAACCTTGGCAAGCGGAATTTAAAGCCCTGCAGGTTGGCTGCTGCTTGGCGTTTGGGGCAGGCAAAAGGTGATTTAAATTTGCCCCAAAGGTAAGCCCGTGGGGTTTTGGTGTTTATCCCCCGCCGGGCAAACGCGCTTAACAGGCAATTTTACGCCCCGGTAGGCCCAAAAGCGCGCCGCCAAAGCGCCGCGCCTTAAAATTAGGCGGCACCCCTTTAAATATTTACACATTATTCAATTTTTTTTTGCGCAAATGCAGTAAAATAAGGGTAAATATATTTTTGGGAGGGGCGGCATTGTTCGGGTATGTTCGACCGTATAAGCCGGAGCTGCGGTTTAAGGAATTTGACGCTTACAAGGCTGTTTACTGCTCCCTTTGTAAAGAAATTGGGCGCCGCTACGGGCGGGTGCTGCGGCTTACTTTAAGCTACGACCTAACCTTTTTGGCGCTGCTGCAGCTTTCATTACGGGATCTTCCCATTTGTCTTGAAAAAAAGCGCTGTGTTTGCAACCCTTTAAAAAGGTGCAGCTACTTAGCCCAAGGCGGCAAAAACAGCACCGATTTAGCCCTACCGGCCGCCGCCAGCGTACTGTTAATTTACTACAAGCTTGGCGATAATATTACCGACGAAGGGCCCCTAAAAGCTCTTTTTTACCGCTTTTTGCGGCTGTTTTTTAAAAAGGCGCACCGTAAGGCCGCTGCTGATTTTCCGCATTTAGCGCAAAAAATTGCCGCGTACATTACCGCGCAGAAGCAGGTAGAGCAGCAAAAAAGCCCCGGGGTAGACGCCGCCGCAGAGCCTACTGCCCAAATGCTTTCGGCTTTGTTTGCGGCCTGCGATCCCAAAGAGCAGGAATCCCGTGCTTTGCAGCGCTTAGGCTACTGCATGGGCCGCTGGATCTACTTAATGGACGCCGCCGCCGATTTAAAAAAGGATTTAAAACAAAACCGGTTTAACCCTTTGGCAGAGGAATTTGCCGGCGGAGTTGAATTACAGCCGCTAAAGGCCCGTATGCTGCCGCTTTTAAACATTAGCGCGGCCGGTGCGGCCGAGGCCTTTGAACTCATAGAAATAAAACGGTTTAAAAATATTTTAGGTAACATTATTTACCTGGGGCTGCAAAACAGCACCACGCACCTGTTTAAGGAGAATTTAAAATGACCAAGGATCCGTATTCCGTACTGGGTATTCAGTCAACCGCCACCGATGAGGAAGTTAAAAAAGCCTACCGCGAGCTGGCTAAAAAGTACCACCCCGACCATTACGCCGACAGCCCAATGGCCGACTTGGCGCAAGAAAAAATGCAGGAAATTAACGAGGCGTACGACGCAATTATGAACGCGCGCCGCGGGGGCGGCAACACCGCTGCGGGCAGCGGCCGAACCTCTAATTTTCCCGACATTCGCACCCTGATTTTGCAAGGCCGGCTGGAGGAGGCGCAAGAGCTTTTAGACGGCGTGACCCCCGAACGGCGGGACGCCGAATGGTACTTTTTAAACGGCTCGGTGCAATATCGCCGCGGCTGGTTTGATAACGCCTTTACCAGCTTTTCCACCGCCTGCCGAATGGATCCCGGCAACGCCGAATACCGCGAAGCGCTGAACCGCATGAACCGCTACGCCGGCGGGTTTGGGCAAAACCCGTACCGCACGGGCGACAATATGGGCGGCTGCAGCGCCTGCGATGTTTGCCAGGGCCTTTTGTGCGCCGATTGCTGCTGCGAGTGCATGGGCGGCGATTTAATTCGCTGCTGCTGATTTTAGCCAGGCAGGTGTTTACTGTTGAAAACAAAAAAAATTGCCTTTGGCGGAATGTTAGCCGCCTTGGCAACAGTTTTAATGCTAATGGGGTACTTTCCCTACCTTACCTACGCCGTGCCCTGCGTGGCCTCGCTGGCCGTTATGGTTGCGGTGTTGGAGTGCGGCCGGCTTTACGGCCTTTTGGTTTATTTAGCCTCGGTTTTACCGGTAATGATTTTTTGCGAGCCGGAATGTAAGCTGGTTTACACCTTTGTTGTTGGCTTTTACCCTATTTTAAAAGCGCTGTACGAAAAGCTGCCAAACCGCGTTTTAGAGTACGGCTGCAAGCTTTTGGGCTTTCAGGTAAGCCTGCTGGCGGTGTACCTGCTTTCTACCTTTGTGTTTGGCGTTACCTACAGCGATTTAGCCGGCCTGGGCCGGGCGGCCCTTATTGTATTTTGGTTGGCGGCCAACGCGGTGTTTTTGCTTTACGACCGGCTGCTGGGCCAGCTGGCGCCGCTTTATTTTAACCGCTTTCACCGCACGGTAAGCCGAATGTTAAAAAAATAGCGCATCCCCCGCCGAACGGGCAAAATGGCAGCTTTCGCTTTTTTATTGCGCCTTTATAATTCTTTTCTTTATTATTCTTTAATTTGCCCTTATTATTTGTGCGGCAGCCCTGTTGGCTGCCAAGCGGCTTTTTGTTGTGCCGCCCTTTTCCGGGGCTATTTTCCAGAGCTATTTTTCAAAGCTATTTTTCAAAGCTTTATTTTGGGGCTTTTGGGCAGAGTTCTTGCCGCAGTGCTCTTTTATTCCGGGTAATTTTGCTTCGGGAACTTTTGCTGCGGCTGCCTTTGCCGCATTGTTTTTTTTGCGTCAAATGTTTTTACGGCCCGGGCCTTTGCGTTTATTTTATTGGTAAGAGAGAGTTTTTATGAAGAAACAGCAAGTTGCAATTATTGGCGGCGGCGCCGCCGGGTTAATGGCCGCCTGCACGGCGGCCGAGCGCGGATTTACCGTAACGGTTTTTGAAAAAATGCCCCGCCCGGCAAGAAAAATTTTGGTAACCGGCAAGGGCCGCTGCAATGTAACCAACGCTACCGATACCGCCGGCCTTATTGCCCATGTACCGCACAACGGCCGGTTTTTATATTCCGCTTTTTCGGCGTTTGATGCCGAAAAAACCGTTTTGTTTTTTGAAAAAGCCGGCGTGCCTTTAAAAACCGAGCGCGGCAACCGGGTATTTCCACGTTCGGAAAAAGCCATGGATATTGCCGACGCCTTAGTAAACACCGCCAAAAAGGCGGGCGTTCGCTTTGTGCAAGCTGCCGCCAAACAAATTACGGTACAAAACGGGGCGGTTGCCGGGTTTACAAGCCAAACCGGCCAATTTTACCCCTGCAGCCAAATTGTTTTGGCAACCGGCGGTTTTTCTTACCCCACAACCGGCTCCACCGGGGATGGCTTTGCCATTGCCGCAAAGCTGGGGCACACGGTTTTGCCCCCGCGCGCCGCTTTAACCGGGCTAACCGTTTTAGAGGAATTTTGCAGCTACGCCGCCGGGCTGACCTTAAAAAATGTTAAGCTAACCGTTACCGAACAGGGGGCCAAAAAACCCTGCTACAGCGAGCAAGGGGAGCTTTTATTTACCCACACCGGCATTTCGGGGCCGCTGGTGCTTAGCGCCTCCTCGGCCATGCGGGGGCAAACGGCCGAGGGCGCATTGGCCGTGTTAGATTTTAAACCCGCGTTACAGCCCCCGCAGCTGGAAAAGCGCCTACAGCGGGATTTTGACGCCGAGCCTAACAAAGACCTTGGCAACATTTTAACCCACCTGCTGCCGCAAAAGGTTATTCCCCCGGTTTTAAAGGCGGCACACCTGCCCCCCTCTTTCAAAGCAAACGCTGTTACAAAGCCGCAGCGCGCTGCGCTGGCCGCAGCCGTTAAGGCGCTGCCTTTACATATTACCGGCTTTGGCGAGTTAGAGCAGGCGGTTATTACCCGCGGCGGCGTTAGCGTAAAAGAGGTTGACCCAAAAACCATGCAGTCTAAGCTTATAAACGGGCTTTACTTTGCCGGCGAGCTGCTGGATGTTGACGGTTTTACCGGCGGATTTAATTTGCAAATTGCCTTTGCTACCGGCTACTGCGCCGCCAAGGGCTTAAATTTTTAGATTTTGGAGAAGGAATATGAAAGCAATTGCAATAGACGGGCCGGCCGGAGCCGGCAAAAGCACGCTGGCAAAAATGTTGGCCCGGGAGCTGGGCTGCATTTATGTAGATACCGGGGCTTTGTACCGCGCCGTAGGCCTAAAGTTTTTAAACACGGGCGTTACCTGCGAAAGCGAAGCTGCCGTTGCCGAGGTTTTAAAAAACACCACGGTTTCCATGCGGCACCAAAACGGCGATCAACAGGTGCTGCTGGACGGCACTGTTGTTTCAGCCGAGCTAAGAACGCCGGCTGCGGCCCAAATGGCCTCGCAATGCTCGGCGCTGCCGGCGGTGCGCGCCTTTTTGCTGGAAATGCAGCGCAGCATTGCCCAAAGCAACTTTGTTGTAATGGATGGGCGGGATATTGGCACCGTTGTTTTACCGGAAGCCAGCTGTAAAATATTTTTAACCGCACCGGTTCAGGTGCGCGCCAAGCGCCGCTGGCTGGAGCTTACCGAAAAGGGACAGAAAGTACCGCTGCAGCAGGTTGAAAAGGACGTTGCCCAGCGGGATTATAACGATATGCACCGGGCGGTTGCCCCGCTTTGTAAAGCGCCGGACGCCGTTTTGGTAGATACCGGGGATTTAAATTTAGAGCAATCCTTTGTGCTGCTGCTGCAAACCGTGCGGCAACAGCTGCAAAAAAGCTAAGGGGGAATTTTTTTGCTTTACCGCGTTATTCGCTTGTTGGTCTACCCGTTTGTAAGGCTGATTTTTCGGCTAAAAATAACCGGCAAAGAGCATATTCCGCCAAACGGCGGGTTTGTGCTTTGCGCCAACCACACCTCTATTGCCGATGTTTTTATTTTAGCCGTTGTTTTTCGCCGCACCATTCACTTCATGGGCAAGGCGGAGCTGTTTCGCTCGCCCGTTTCACGCTTTTTGTTTCAAAAGCTGGGCAGCTTTGCCGTGCAGCGCGGCAAGGGGGATGTAGAAGCCATTGAGCAGGCCTGCCGCTATTTAGAAAAGGGCGAGGTTTTTGGCATTTTTCCCGAAGGAACCCGCGGCAACGGCCAAACGCTTGGCCGGGGCAAAGCCGGCGCCGCCTTAATTGCCCAAAAAACCGGCGCCCCGGTTTTACCCGTTTCCCTGCGGTACAGCAGCGGCCGGGCCAGGGCCTTTTGCCGGGTGGCAGTTCACATTGGCCCGGTGCTGAACCTAAACGCCACGGCCGAGCCGGAGGAAACCGAGCGCGCTAAAATTCGCCGCACCACCGGCATGATTATGAACGAAATTACCACCCTTTGGGAGGAAAAACCGTGAAAATTACTTTAGCCAAAACTGCCGGTTTTTGCTTTGGGGTACGCCGCGCGGTAGAAATGGTTTTGCAGCTGTTAGACCAAGGGCAAAAGGTTTGCACCCTTGGCCCAATTATTCACAACCCGCAGCTGGTAAACGAGTTGGCCGAACGCGGCGTTAGAATTGTAGAGCAGCCGGAGCAGGTAAAAAAAGGCGAGGTTTTGGTGCTGCGCTCTCACGGGGTAAGCGCCGCGGTGGAAAAGCGGGCTGCCGAGGTTTGCAGCGGGGTTGCCAACGCCACCTGCCCGTTTGTTGCAAAAATTCACCAAATTGTTTCAAAAAATTCGGCCGAGGGAAAGGTTATTTTAATTGCCGGCGACCCTGCGCACCAAGAGGTTCAGGGCATTGCCGGGCACATTAACGGCCCGTTTTTTGTTTTTTCCAATACCGACGAGCTTGAAAAATTATTAACATTGCACAACAATTTTGTTGAAAATGACTTATGCGTGGTAGCGCAAACAACTTTCAATAAAAATATTTGGGAAAATTCAAAAAAAATTTTCAAAAAGGTATGTACAAAGGCCAAAATTTTTGATACAATATGTAATGCAACTGCCGAAAGGCAGCACGAAGCGGCTTTACTGGCCCGGCAATCTAAGGTTATGGTCATTATTGGCGGGCGGCACAGTTCCAACACCCAAAAGCTTTACGACATAAGCAAGCGCTATTGTAAGCAAACATATTTAGTTGAAACTGCGGCCGAGCTGAACAAAGCCTGCTACAGTGGTGCGTCGAGCATTGGAGTTGCTGCGGGCGCATCCACCCCCGCGCATATTATTAAGGAGGTCATTGAAACTATGACAGAGGAAATTAAGAACACTGAGGGGCTGAACATCGGCGCCGAAATTTCAGAGGATATGTCCTTTGAGGAGGCGCTGGAGCTTTCTCTCAGCACTTTAAATACAGAGCAAAAGGTAAAAGGCGTTGTTTTAGCCGTAGGCCCCACCGAAATTCAGGTAGATATTGGCCGCAAGCAAACCGGCTATGTACCGGCCGAGGAGTTTTCTTACGATCCTTCGGTAAAGCTTACCGAAGCCGTAAAGGTTGGCGATGTGCTGGATCTAATTGTAATGAAAACCAACGACCAGGAAGGCACCATTATGCTTTCTAAGCGCCGTTTTGATAACATTGCCAATTGGGATAAGATTGAGGCCGCCAAAGAAAACGACGAAATTTTAGAGGGCAAGGTTACCGAAATTATTAAGGGTGGCTTAATTGTAAACGCCTTAGGCTTTAATGTGTTTGTTCCGGCCTCGCAGGCAACCGCCTCCCGCGGGGAGCCGCTGGAGCCGTTAAAGGGCCAAACCGTTCAGTTCAAAATTTTAGAAATCGGCCGTCGCCGCCGTGTCATTGGCTCTATTCGCGCCGTACTGCGTGAGGAGCGCAAAGCCCAGCAGGAAAAGTTTTGGGAGAATGTTGCCATTGGCGATGTTTACACCGGCGTGGTAAAATCTTTAACCGGCTACGGCGCGTTTGTTGACCTTGGCGGGGTAGACGGCATGGTGCACATTTCTGAGCTTTCGTGGCAGCGCATTAAAAACCCGGCAGAGGTTGTTTCGGTTGGCGACGCCATTGAGGTTTATGTTAAAGACATTGACACCGAAAAGAAAAAAATCTCTTTAGGCTACAAAAAAGCGGAGGACAACCCTTGGGTAATTTTCCTGCGCGATTACCGCGTTGGCGACACCGTAAAAGCTACGGTAGTAAACATGACCACCTACGGTGCGTTTGCCCGCATTATTCCGGGAGTAGACGGTTTAATCCACATTTCCCAAATTGCTGACCGCCGCATTGAAAAGCCGCAGGACGAATTAAAAATCGGCCAAGAGGTTGATGTTAAAATTATTGGCATTGACGAAGAGAAAAAGCGCGTAAGCCTTTCTATTCGCGCTTTAAATGAGGACGCCCCGGTTGAGGACGCTCCCGCAGAGGAGCAGGCCCCGGCCGCTGAGAAAGCCGAATCTGCCGCCGAACCGCAGGCAGAAGCTGCCGAAGCCGCCCCGACTACCGAGGAAGCTGCCGAATAAAAATTTATTTGGCCCGCCCTTAACGCAGCCAAGCTGCAAGCCGTTTTGTTAGGCTTTAAGCTTTAAAACCAACACGCCCGCCGTGCAAACAGCACGGCGGGCTTTTATATTAGGGCTTTAGCCAGTTGAGGACGGAACGTCCGAAACAAAGAACCACCCGCTATGCGGGTGCGCATCGGAAGTTAT